>Ga0310833_100145_pt1 | contig 86458 bp, 63 predicted proteins | sample SM_ome_FD_201312 | JGI IMG/M metagenome (GOLD analysis project Ga0310833, IMG submission 201312) | Sorghum-adapted microbial communities enriched on stacked mutant (SM) sorghum from Joint BioEnergy Institute, Emeryville, California... ...
TGGCTCCTTTCTTTGTTGGTTGGTCCAATCCAAGTATAAAAGAAATCGGAGCCCACGTGTCTTATTTTTTGAATTGTTTTAGAACCCCAACAAATAGTATAGAGCCCAAAAATATGTAATGTCCGGTATATCGTCTGCCATCAGAAATCAAGCCCTTTGAAGCGCTTCGCGATGCTCCAAAGGGCTTGAACCCGCTTTTTTCTAAAAGATTTGATGCGTCAGTGAAAATAAGCCGTGAATGATTCAGCCAAAAATGGTTTGGTAGAGCAAAAATAAATTTAAGGCAATGATCAGAATGGCGATCAACCAAGCGAAAATGGTCGTTATTTTCCGGTTAACGAGCGATTTCATGATTTTTTTATTGCTTGTGAAAACGATTAATGGAACCAAGGCGAAAGCAATGCCGAATGATAAGACGACCTGGCTCATCACCAATGCTTTCGTCGGGTTAATCCCCAACAAAATGATGGTTAACGGCGGAATCATCGTAATGCATCGCCGCAGGTAGATCGGGATTCTCCTCCGGATAAACCCTTGCATGATGATATCCCCCGACATCGTACCGACCGTTGAACTCGATAAACCGGCCGACAGCAAACCGACCCCAAATAAGATGGCGGCAAAAGAACCGAGCAAATGGTCGAATTGATAAAAAGCGACGTCAAGGTCCTCGACTTTAATGCCGGCTTTGTTAAACAAAGCAGCCGCCACGATCAACATGCTCGCATTGATCCCGCCGGCGATAATCATCGCAATGAGAACATCAACAACTTCAAAATGAAAGATCTTTTTCCGTTCCGTTTCCGTTTTTCCGATGATCCGCTTCTGTGTGAGGCCCGAATGCAGGTAAATCGCATGGGGCATAACGGTCGCCCCAAGCATCCCGGCCGATAACAGCACGCTGTCAACACCATCGAACTTTGGCGTCAGCAATCCGGACAAAATCTGCCCCGCATCAGGCTGCGCAAAAAACACCTGAACGCCAAAGGCAATGACGACCACAAAAATCATTCCGGTAATGATCGCTTCTAAAGGCCGGATTCCGCGTCTTTGTATTTCCAAAATCACAAATGAACCGGCCGCCGCGATCAAAGCCGCCATCACCATAGGGATTTTAAAGATTAAATACAATCCTAGAGACGCGCCGATAAATTCGGCCAGATCGGTCGCCATCACGACCAGTTCGGCTTGAATCCACAGAAAGAAGGAGGTGGGTTTCGAAAAATGGTCCCTGCAAACCTCAGGCAGGTTTTTCCCTGTGGCGATGCCTAGCTTCGCGGACATCGTTTGAATGAGAACAGCCATTAAATTTGAAGCCAAAATCACCCATAGCAGGGTATAGCCGTACTGGGATCCCGCGGAGATATTCGTGGCGTAGTTTCCGGGATCAATGTAGGCCACCGCCGCAATAAAGGCAGGCCCCAAGAATGGCAGGAACTTTTTGAAGCCCCGCGCCTCCCCTTTTAGTGAAGCCGCCGCGATCTTTTGCAGGGAATGATTTCGGTTCCCCGACGGTTGAGCCGCCTGTTCGATATTCATAAGGTTATCCTCCGTTATGATATTTCCCAAGTACTTTTTGCCGATAGACATAATTTTTTCTTAGTGCAACTTTATTGCTTTGAACTAATTATATGTATCCGCAAATAACTATGTCAATAAATTTATACTTGGACAAATAAGTACAGGCTATCGTTAATCGTTCATTGGCAAAAGGCTGAAAAAGGATGCGCGCCGGAAGATAACCCTGTGTAAAGTCATTTCGGTGCAGGGCGTGTCCTAACGGATTGGTTTTTTCAAGCGCATCTTCGACAAAATTGTTACGATTCCGGGAAAGATCCGGAACGCCGGCTTCTTTTTTGACATTTTTACAATCGTTTTTTTCCTTAAACGAATCAGAAAAACTCAAAGGCGATGGATCCATGACATTTTGGACAAATGGTGCTGGTGATCGAAAAAAGAAGCAATTGGATGTCCGTTGCTTATCAGGAGGTAGATGGAAAAGTGGCAATAGGATGGGTGTCGGAAAGATATTTGGAAAAATTGACAAAATAACAGGATAAGGGATAAGCGGGTGACATCGGGTTGACATCATTTGTTTTATGGTCCAACAACTGGGTTGTGAGACAATAAAAATACAGCCTGATGCTGTTTTGAATCCTTTTACGGTCCTTAAAGAATCGGACCGGACAAATCGGATGGGGAAGCCCGTCGAATCCTACAATCTCCCTGATTCGTCTAATTTAATCGGTTCGCCCGGGCAGCCGTCCCTCGGGCCCTACTTGTCTGTTTTGTCGGGCTCGTTATTGCCGCCCCCTTTTGCCGCCTGCAAAAAACCGGGCGTGAAGCCTGTTCGGAACTCGTGCAAAAAAATTTCCGAATCCTATAACGTGATCGATGTTAACCGGTTCTTCCCCTTCACAGGGGAAAACGGTCTTCCAAAGCGTTTCAATAATCCGAACAAACCCAGACTACACCTATCGGATGCCATTATCAAAAATCTCCGATAAAATAATGATGAAGGATGATCACTAATCTCCGGCAGGAGCTGCTTCAATTTTTCGGCAAAAAAAGTGAGGCAAACGGGAAAAATAAAGGGTTCCCGATATATCCGATCCTCGGGCCCATACATGGGCAAATGCATATCTCGTACGTTTTTCGCGGAATGCAGGGCCCGGGGCGAAAGCGAAATGCCCCGACGGATTCCATGAAGATTTTGATGAAACGGGATCTCGACGGATTGGCTTGGGTTCCTCCATTCAAAAAAGAAAGGAAAGATCGCGGATGGGTCATTGGGACAGCGAAAAATTGTCGGAGATTCGAAGCCGTTTGGAAAAACGGGTCGTGACCTTGCCCGATGGCACGACGGTGCCGTGCGTCGGCCAAGGGACGTGGCACATGGCGGAAAGCCCCCGCGAGCGGGCCGAGGAAATCAAAGCCTTGCAGCTCGGCATCGAATTGGGGATGAAGGTCATTGACACGGCCGAAATGTACGGGCACGGCGCGGCGGAACGCCTGGTGGGCGAGGCGATCAAAGGGCGCAGGGATGAAGTCTTTTTGGTCTCGAAAGTTTATCCCCACAATTCGGGATTGGACAAGATTGCAACCGCGTGCGAAAACAGCTTGAAACGGCTCGGTACGGACTACTTGGACTTGTATCTTTTGCATTGGCGCGGCCGCGTTCCTCTGGAGGAAACGGTTGAAGGCATGGAAAAACTGCGGAAAGAGGGAAAAATTTTACGGTGGGGAGTCTCCAATTTTGATACGGATGATATGGAAGAATTATGGAGCATCCCCGATGGCAGGAACTGCGCGGTCAATCAAGTGCTGTACCATTTGGGTTCGCGGGGCATCGATTTCGATCTCCTTCCCTGGCACCGGGCGCATCGTCTGCCGATTATGGCCTACAGCCCCCTGGCGCAAGGAGGTTCCTTAAGGAAGCAATTGTTAACGGACCCGGCCGTCCAAAGCCTTGCGGAAAAATACAGGGTGAAACCGCTGCAAATCGCCCTTGCCTGGACGATCCGCACGAATGATGTGATCGCCATCCCCAAAGCGGGACGGGAACAGCATGTGCTTGAGAATGCGGAAGCGGCCGCGATCGAATTGACCCCGGAAGATTTGAAAAAACTTGACCGGGCATTTCCGAAACCCCGCAAGAAAGTTCCGCTCGATATGATTTGATCCGTTTGTCTTCCCGCATTTTTGTCAGCCGAAAAGCGGACAGCCAAACCCGGATTGGATGCCTGCCCCTTTAGATTTGCAATTTTTGGGATCCGTAAAGCAGATGGCGAGGCACGAATTGGATGCCAGTCCCTTTACATTTGCATTTTTTGTGAGCTGTAAAGCAGACGGCCTGGGACTTAAAATTCCGTTAGCAAAAAATCCCGACGCGAACGGCATGTTTTTCCGTTTCTCCGTCGCGGCGGGATATCAAAACCCGCCGTCATGGAAGAATCTCCCTCTTCCGACCGCCGCCGGATCCGCGATTCGGAAAGGGGGAATTTTTTTGGCCAAACCTCCATGTTTGTGTAAAATCCTGCTCCCCGTCTCGGAAACACAGCCTTCCGGAAATGGAACAGCTTTTGCATCCCATTCTTTTTACACAAATTATTGGACTTTATCATTTTGGGATCAAAAGGATGAAAAATCGGAAAATGGATGCCGGCTTCTTGGATTTGCGGAAAACCGCGTGTTTTCACGGATTCATGAATGCGGGCGGAATCCTTTGGCCATGGCCATCAGCGGGAAACCGCCGGTTCTACCTCAACATTACTCCGCGCAGCCGCGCCCCGGCTTGTTTTCGGATGCCGGCGGAAGGCAGGATCTGAACCCGAAACCCTTTGGAAAACCGAAAAGTAAAACGTTTGACTGTATGGTTTTGTTCGATTATGATTATGGTGAGAGCGAAAAAAGGGGGTTCCGGTTCATGGGGATGTCTATAAAATCGGTGAACTAGCGGAAAAAGCGAAAGTTTCCAAACGAACGATCGATTATTACACAAAGCTGGGCTTGCTGAAAGCCGAACGTTCCGAATCGAATTACCGATACTACGACTCTTCCGCCCTGGAGGATTTAAAGTTAATCGAACATTACAAAAAACTCAATTATTCCTTGGACATGATCAAAGAGCGGCTGGAACTGCACCGAAAAAAAACGGCGGCGGAAGAGGATCTCATTCTGAAACAGGCCAATATGGTCGCCGAACATATGAAATTATTGGAAGGTGAAATCAAAGATTTTCAGGATCTTTTGGGCAAATTGGACGATGAGTGCAAGAAGAGGATTTTGAATCAATTCGCCTCACAAACGGTGGCGTTGCTGCAATCATTAATGATGTTTTTAGGATGAAAAGGGGAGAGGTTGCATGTTCTTTCATCCGATGGATATTCTCATTTTCATCGCATTCGGCATTTCCCTTTGGGCCCAATTTAAAGTAAGAGGGAATTTCCAAAAATGGAGCGGTGTTGAAGCATCCTCCGGATACACCGGCGCCGAAACGGCCAGACGCATCTTGGATCAAAACGGCCTTTATGACGTTCCGGTCGAAGTGGTTCCCGGCACGTTAACAGACCATTACGATCCGATTTCCCGAACCGTCCGCTTATCCGAACCGGTTTATTACGGCCGTTCGATTGCCGCCGTCTCCGTGGCGGCCCATGAGGTGGGCCATGCGGTTCAGCACAAGGAAGCGTACGGGGCATTGGTCTTACGACACCGGATGTTTCCGATCGTTAACTTTACTTCCGGAATCGCACCGTTCCTTTTGTTGGCGGGATTTTTGTTAAAGCAATTTTCGCTCCTCGGTTTGGGGATCCTCTTCTTCTCCTTTGCGGTGGCCTTTCAATTGATCACATTGCCGGTCGAATTTAACGCGAGCGCCCGCGCGAAAAACTTTATCCTGGCGGAAGGTTTGATTCGGAATGAAGAGGAGCGGGGAGTAAACAAAGTGCTGGGCGCCGCGGCTTGGACGTATGTGGCGGCCGCATTGATCTCGGTATTTGAGCTTATTAATTTCATCCTGCTTTTCCTGCAAGGGAATAACGAAGAAAATTGAGTGCTGCGGCGTTCATGAAATGAGGAAAGTATGAAGATAAATCCATGTTGACGGGTGCAAGTCCTGACAAAACGGTGATGAACCGACAGAGGGAAGGTCTTTGCCCGGGAGGATCGCTTTCGGCCGGTTTGCCGTCAAAGCGTTCAAATCGGCAGCGAAAACGTGCCAAGGAAGTGCCGCGGCGTTTTGCCGATTTCCCCGGTTCCTTGACACGTCCAGCTTCCCTGCCGTTCCCCGCAGCCGGAGTTTCTTGAAACGCTCGCGCATCGGCCCGCTCCTTTCCGTATGCCTCCGTCCGGCATCCGGCTGCAAACGGCAGGAACGGGGGAGGACGGAGGCGATCGATGTGGAATTGGTTGGCGGTACGATAATTGGTGCTGAACGGATCTGCGGAGGACAGAGGCGGTCCTTGAGATTTAATTGATGTGACAATTTGTGCTGCAACGACGGAACCCCGGGGAACGGTGCCGCCCCTTACAAATAAGCCTTGGCCGCCGGACCGTTTATGCATTTTTCCTGTTCAACGGAGCGGTTCAAGGTTTCCGCGGCAGGAACCGGCCTTGTCATTAACGGTGCCGGTTTCCTTCGTTCGTTCGCGGCATCCCCGATATTGACCGGATTGATTTCCTTTCTTTATCCTGATTTTGCAACAGACGGTGTTCCGCTTGACGGGGGTCTTCCGATCGGCTAATAGCGCCTTTTCAACACCATGATCGCCGCCGAATAGGAGATGACGACCAATGCGAATAAACAAGTCAAGGCGAATTGAAATTGTTCCCCGTTCAACGGGCGTATGATGTTGATTATAAAAATGATCAGATACCCGAACAAAAAGGCCGAATAAACGGTCATTCCTGCGACGCCCAGTATTTTATCCCCCCTTTCGTCTCCCCCTTCCCTTCTGATGAAATGCCACGAGAAGATGACGGCGGCAAGCCCGATAACCGATAAACCGATGGCGATCGCATCCATCCTAGTTATTCCCCCTTTTCCAATAATTGATATTCAAAAACTTCATGTATTTCCTTTCCGAAGGCGGCCGCAATTTCAAAGGCCAAGATCAGGGACGGATTGTAACGGTTCGCTTCAATGGAAGCGATGGTTTGCCTCGTGACGCCGACTTTGTCGGCCAAATCCTGCTGGGTCCATTTTTTTTCGGCCCTTAGGACGCTAATTCGATTTTTCAGCTGCCCGCTTCTTTTCATCTCCGGTTGATCACCCCTTGCATAGGTGATTGTAATATATTTTTTACAAAATGTAAATTATTTTTTACACATCCTTGCCAAAAATCCGCCTCGGCACATTTCCGATTGACGGGGAACGCCGCTCCCGGGGGAAAACGGCAGGCGCCAAAAATCCATCTTGCGTTTCGGCAGAAACTGGCCGGGACGCCGTGAACATTCGCCGCAAATGGGAGACTAGGTTCCGGGAGTGGCGGGCCATCAATGAAAAAGCCATAGAAAATCAAATAAACGTTCCGGGATGCGCAAACCGTTGCCGGGCCGAGTGCAGGCCGCACGCCTGGAAGAATCGGATCAACAATCCGTGATTCAAAAGGGCCGTCCCATTGTCCAGTCGCGGACCGACGGCCCCTTGCCGCTCATCCAAGGAAATGGATTTTTTTCCGGAGCAATTGGACAATTTGTGTTATCGGCCGCTATTGTAAGCGCTTTTTAATCGGTGATATAGTTAAACTGCGGAGGGAAGGGCATATGCTGAACACGAGGGCTGTCCAAATCCTGAAAAAGCTTTATACGGAAGATGATTATATCTCCGTCCATGATCTGGCCGAATTCACCAAATCTTCCAGCCGTTCGGTCCGCTATAATTTGCAAAAAATCGATTCATTTTTGCGGAAAAACCGGCTTTCGCCTTTGCAGAGGCATCATTTGAAGGGGGTAAAAATTGATAAAGAGGAGAAAACCGTAAACTTTTTGGCGGAATACTTCCGCAAGGAAAATCCTTATAAAAGGATTTTTTCCAAAGATGAAATGAAGTTGTTCATCCTTTTAAATCTTTTGATCCATCAAAAGGAAATCCCGATTTCCTTTTTTGAAATCACCTTGAACGCTTCACGGACGGCGATTATCAATTTTTTGGCCGAGATCAAAACGCCCCTTGAGGAAAAGGGCTTAAAGCTGAACTGGGTAAAAAGGAAAGGGGTGTTTCTGACCGGCGATGAGAATCGAAGGATCCTGGAGTTCGCCAACCTCTTCTGTGAAAGATTGAGCATGAATGAATTTTACAATTACATGGAATTGGGCAAAACCTCGACCGGCGAAGGCGGTTTAGTGTTCAGGCATGTCTTTAATACAGAAGATCTGCAATATATCCGCGGTTTGATTTTGTTTTTGGAAAACGAATTGGGCTGTACATACGATGACCGGTCGTTTTTAATATTGACCGTTTATTTCACCCGCTTGATCAATCGGTCGACGGATCCGACGGGTTTAAATGGGGATCTGATCCCGCATCACCCGGTCAACCGGCAAATCGATCGGATTTCCTTCACCTTGCTGGAGAAACTGAAGGAAAGGCATCCGGAAATTATTGCGGATGAAAAGGAAGTCGCCTATCTGACATCCATCATTTTAAGCATGAAAACCGTTAAGGCAAACCGGAAAAGGCCGGGGAATTTTTCGGAATTGGCCGACAAACTGATCGGCAAAGTGGAAGAAGCTTACCATATCCGCTTCCGCGAACAGACAAGCGAATTGAAAAAATTATTGCTGCAACATATCGAACCGATGATCAATCGGATACGGTTCAACATCACATTGGAAAATCCCCTCTTTGATGGGATCGTGCAAAAGCACCGGCGGCTTTTTTTGACGGTCAAAGCCATTTGCCAAGAAATCGGGACGGAATACGATGTCGCGATCAACGATCATGAAATTTCCTACTTGACCATCTATTTTGCGACGATGATGGAAAAGATTCCTAGAAATGAAGATTTGCCCAAAATATTGGTCGTCTGTATCGAAGGGGTCGCAATCTCCAAATATTTGGCAATGTCGGTCACGAAGCTGTTCAATATCAAACATGTCGATACATTGCCGGTCAGGGAAATCCATCCTTCCGTCGTCGAAAACTATGACCTGGTCATCAGCACCGTCGATTTGCCCGATATTGACGATAAGAAGGTCGTCCGGATCAACAGCATCGTTACCCGGGAAGACGTGGAGAAATTAAAGGCGAGGCTCCATCTTAACTTTAACAAACGGACCCAAAACCATGTGGCCAAGGTGGAAAGGCTCGTCCATGTCATCCAAGAATCTTGCGAAATCAAGGATATCTATAAACTTCAATATGATCTGCTGGTTGAACTGCTGGATGATCAGGAAAAGGAACAATATCAACAGGAAAAGCGTTTCCGGCTGGAATTTTCCAAGGATGAAATCCGGATCGGCGAAAAAGCAAGGACTTGGAAAGAGGCGATTTATTTAGGGGCGAAGCCGCTTTTGGAAAAAGGATACATCAAAGAAACCTATGCGGAAAAAATCATTCAAAATCTGGAAGATTACGGCCCCTATATGTCCATCGCCCCGAAAGTCCTGTTGTCCCATGCCGGCCCGGATGACGGGGTCAATGAAAATTCCATGAGCGTCCTGACTTTGGAAAAAGGAATCGATTTTCATGACCGTTTTGCCGTTCCGGTTTTTGTCATCATTACCCTGGCATTAAAGGAAACGAAAGGATATTTGAATCTCACGGAGAAGATCATCAAACTGGCAAACCAGCAACACACGGTCGACCGGATCATCCGTTCCGCCAATAAGCGGGATGTCTATCATCTGATCGCGAAACATCTGGATCTTATTTAAGGAGGAAGCAAGAGATGAAATTGGTTGTATTGGGAGGAGGAGGCGTCCGGTCTCCCTTATTGGCAAAATCCTTGGTTGCCAACGCCAAATCGATCAACGTGGATGAGATTGTGTTTATGGATAATGATCCCGAGAAGCTGAGGATTTTTGGGGGACTTTCGAAATATGTGGCCAATGCCGTCGATCCGGATATTCATTTTTGGACGACCACCGATGCCGAAGATGCCGTCAAGGGTGCCCATTATGTTATTACGACGTTGAGGGTCGGACAGGACGAAAGCCGGTATATGGACGAAAAATTGGCCCAAAAGTATGATCTGGTGGGCCAAGAAACGACCGGGGTCGGCGGATTTGCCATGTCCCTCCGTTCCATCCCCGCCTTATTGGAATATTGCGAAATGATCAGCAAGCTTTCGGATCCGAATGTGCTCATCTTTAATTTTACCAACCCGTCCGGCCTCGTCACGCAGGCGCTGCGGACGGCGGGATACGGCAATGTGTATGGGATCTGCGACGGCCCGCCCCATTTTATCCGGACATTGGAGCAGCTGTTTGGCGTTTCCCATGAGGAGTTCGATATTACCTGTTACGGATTGAACCACCTGTCCTTTTACCGGGACGCAAAGATCAATGGGCGTCCGGTCATGGATGAATTGTTGAACCATCCCGACCTTTATGTGAAGACCGATATGCGGTTGTTCGATAAGGAATTGGTTTCCATCTTGAATCATGAATTGCCGAATGAATATTTATACTTCTTCTTCTACAACGACAAGGTCATCCGTTCCATCAAGGAACACGGCGGTGCCAGAGGGGAATTGATCCGGGACATCAACAAACGGATGATAGCGGAAATCAACCGGCTGGATACCCAGGATCCGGAACGGATCTTTGATGTCTATATCCGGCATATTGTGGAACGGGAAAAGAGTTATTTTGCCATCGAATCCGGAGAAACGAGGCCGGAACAATTCCCGGTTCCCACGTTTCAGGAATTTCTCGATGCCCCGGATGAAGGAGGCTATTCCGCCGTCGCCTTGGAATTCATAAAGGCTTATCACGGCGGCAAAAAAACCGTCATGCCGCTGATGGTTCCAAACAACGGGGCGATTCCGGGATTGAAGGATGACGATGTGGTTGAAATCACCTGCGAAATCGAAAAAGGCGTCTGCAGACCGAGAAAAATCGAAGACGTCCCCGAATTGCAAATGCATATCATCAAGACGATCAAGCGGTTTGAAAGATTGACGGTGGAGGCCATTCATGAAAGAAACCGGCTGAAAGCGGTCGAGGCATTGATGATCCACCCGCTCGTCAATTCCTATTCCCTCGCGGCGAAATTGGTGGATGAACTCTTGGAAATGTATAAGGAATATGTCGGGCACTGGAGCTGACCTTTATGGACATTGAAATCTTTTCCGACTATGATGCACTGTCCGAACGTTTGGCTGACGAAATCTTATCTTATATGTCCGATCCGTCCGGAAAATTGATCTGCTTGCCCTACGGCGATACGCCGAGGAGGGCCTATCAAATCCTTTCCGCCGCCTTGTCCCGGCGAAAAGGGAGCCCGTTGCCATGCACCCTCATCGGTTTGGACGAGTGGGTGGGAATGGACAAGGATACGCCCGGCAGCTGCCAATATGTTATGCATGAATGGCTGTATAAGCCGGCATCCATCAGGGACGAACAAATTGTCGAATTTAACGCCCGAAATCCGGATTTGACAGGGGAATGCAAAAAGATGGACCGTTTCATCGCCGAGCACGGGCCGATCGATCTGGCGGTCCTGGGGATCGGCATCAACGGCCATTTGGGGCTGAATGAACCCGGGACCAGCTTCCGCCAAACTTCCCATGTCGTCGATTTAACGGAAACGACGAAACGGACGGCCCAAAAATACTTCCCTGAAGAAGTGGCATTGGAGAAGGGAATCACTTTAGGTTTGAAGCATTTTTTGGAAGCCGGACGGTTGATCCTGATTGCGTCGGGCAAACAGAAGGCGCAAGTGATCAAACGGATCATCCGGGAGGATGTTTCCGAGCAAATACCCGCCACGATCGCAAAGATCCATAGAAATAGCACCCTGCTGATTGATCAGGACGCTGCATCCGAGCTGTAGGAGGAGTTTCGATGAATACGGGAGAACAAGGTGCAAACAACGAAAAGCTGAATCTTGAAGAGGCTTGTTTCCGGATCATCGCTTTTTCAGGGGAGGCGTTCGCCAAATTGATGGAGGCCCTGAAGCTGTGCAGAAACGATGATTATGCCGGAGCCGAAAAAACCATAAAAGAGGCTTCCGACTTATTGAATCAAGCCCATAATGTGCACACGGAATTGCTGGTCAAGGAATCGAACGGGGAAGAAATCGGCTATTCCGTTTTGCTGACCCATGCCCAAGACAATATGATGAATACGATCCTTGCCAAAACCTTTGCCGAAGAAATGATGGAAATGTATAAAGCGCTGAAGGGGCGCGGATAGGGCCGAGCCCTCCCGTTTGTGTAAAGTCCTGCCCCCGGCCGAGGGGATAAAGCCTTCCGGTAACGGAGCGGTATTGTGCCCGACTTTACAAATTCTTTTCATCCGCGGATAAGCGCGGGGAACCATTCCGGTATGAAAGGAGGTGATGGGCGTGGACCTGCCAAGATTGCATGTGCTGCTCGTCTGCAATTTGGGGGCCTCCACCGGCATCATGGTCGCAAAAATGCGGGAAATTGCGAAAAACAGCCAGTCGCTCGCGAATACCGATGTGAAGATTGATGCGAGGCCGGCCGGGGAGCTGCGGGAATATGTGGCCGATTATGATGCGGTATTGATCGGGCCGCAGATCAAACATTTATATGAAAATCTGAAGAAGATTTGCGACGAGCATAATAAACCCATCGGCATCATCGACACCCAAGATTACGGGATGGTCAACGGGGGAAACATCCTGAAACAGGCGATCCGTCTGGTCCTGATCCATCGTCCGTAAAGGGGGATGGAAAGGCAGGGCGCAGAATTCGAAGGCTCCCGTTCCGTTTTTCCCCGTCGTTTGATGAAGGTTGGGCGAGCGTTTGGATCGGATTCGCCTAGCGCATCGAAAAAATGATAACGCTGCCATTGTCGGCAAAAGCGGGTCAGTCCCTTTCTGATTATTGTTCGCAGTTCATATGCCGGCATTTATCAGCTCTTCGCCATGAAAGTCCACCCCTTTCCTGATTGATGGGCAATTGCCGAAAAAGAAAGGGGATCGCCGGCAACCCAATTCCCCTCGTTCCCAGATCAATCGTTTTCACGAAGACACCGGCAAGCAGATCGCCGGCAGCCGGATTCCCATCATTCCCTTATGCCGTTTTCGCCGATGGGACGTGTCCTTTTGCCGGCGGCCACACGCCCGTCAAACCCTTCGGAGCCGTTTCGGACCGGGCGGGGAAGCGTCCCCGGCCGCCGATGGGATTGAGGAATTCGAACGGATTCATCATACAAAGGAGTTGAAGAGGATGAGCGCAAAAGCGGATGGATTTATAAATTTTTTGGAAAAGCATCTGACGCCGATCGCCACCCGAATTGAGAACCAAAGGCATATCGCGACCATCAAAGACGGCATGATCAGCTTGATGGCGATCCTGATGGTCGGTTCGATTTCATTGATCATCGCCGGAGTGGGGAACTTTTTTCCGGAAGGCAGCCCGGTCCATGGGTTTTTCACCAGGCATTCCGCGCTGCTGAATCTGCCTTTCAATTTCACCTTCGGCCTATTGTCGATCTACAGCGCCGTTTCCATATCGTACACCCACGCGAGAAGATTGGATCTTCCGCCGCTGCACGCCATTATCGGAGGCGTTTTGGCCACCGTCATCCTGTGCGGAAGATATGAAGACGGGAAATTTGATTTTGCATTTCTTGACTCCAGAGGGCTTTTCGTTTCGATCTTTGCCTCCATGTTTGCCGTTGAAGCGATGAAATGGCTAGTGGAAAAGAAAATCACGATCCGGATAAAAGGCTTGCCGGATATGATCGGCAAAACCTTCGAAGCGATCCTCCCGCTCTTGGTCATCATCATCGCCAGCATGATCATCAATCAAACGGTGATTTCCCTGTCAGGGGGACAAATTTTGCCGGAAGTATTCACGACCATGTTCGCTCCCGCGGTCAAAGGAATTGACAGTTATTTGGGCGTCTTCCTGGTCTCATTGTTTGAAATGATGTTCTGGTTTTTGGGGTTGAACGGGTATGCGATCCTGGTCGGCTTCTCCCTGCCGTTCATGACCCATTATTTGGCCGAAAACGCCGCCGCATTTTCCGCCGGGGAAGTGCCGCAATACATATTCACGGAAAACTGGTGGGGCTACTTCCTGGCGTGTACCGGATCCGGTTTGACCGGCGCCCTGGCGATACTGGCCTTGTTCAGCAAGTCGAAAACGTTGAGAGCGACCGGTAAGGCAACCATCATCCCCGCGTTTTTCAATATTTCAGAACCTGTCGTTTACGGTTTTCCGGTCGTGTACAATCCGTATTTGTTCCTGCCCTTTGTAATCGGCACCCCGCTCCTGGGCATGTTTACCTATTTCATATTCGACATGGGATGGGTCAGGGCGCCGATCGCCAGCGTAGGCGGCATGCCGACACCGATCGCCCAGTATTTGGTGACGCTGGATTGGAAGGCCGTATTGCTAGTTCCGGTCATCCTCGGCCTTGCGATCCTCATGTACTACCCCTTCTTCAAAATCTACGAAAAATCCGTTCTGAAGAAGGAAGAGCTGGAAACGCGGGCCCAAAGCAAGGAAGAGGATGTCTTGAAAGATTTGGACTTGGATTTTTAAACCGGAAAGATCTTCTCCCATTCTTCCTTCGATTTAGCCAGGCCGAGAAAACGGTGATGACCGTTGGGCCTGGCGCTTTTGTTTTTGAGTGAAAAAAATATAAAAATAAAATGGTGGATATTGCTGAATGATTTGTTAGCAAAGATATCGCAGACGGATGGGTGGCCTGCATTGCCATGATGGGCAAAGCATCAGAGAAGATATCGCCGCCATGTATGGACAATTTTACTTAACAAAGGCCCAATTTGATGCGACGTATTTTCCGATATTTTAAAGGCATTTGGGCTAGAAGATATCCCCGCATATGGGGTTAAAGATACAAGGACGAAAACATATCTACATACCCAAAAATAAAGAACTCCCCAAAAACGCGATAATGACGCTGTTTTCGGGGGATTTTTGTTTCTAGAACTGTAAAAGTCGGGAAAAATAAGTTAGAGATCCCCCTTCGGCGCAAGATCCTTTCTCCCTTAAAATTTCTCCAGCTGGGAAAAAAACCGGACCGTAAATTGGCGGAAGGCGTTTTCCGCCGGGGAGAGCTCCCGGTTTTTCGGAGTGATGATGCCGACGGACCGCCGGACTTCCGGGAACAGAACCGGCACTTTTTTCGTCAGCCGGGGCACGTTTTCGTAGAGGGAGTTTTCCGGCAGCAAGGTCACGCCGATCCCGGCGGACACCAATCCCTTTACGGCGTCCATGTCTTCCCCTTCCGATGCGATTTTGGGCATGAAGCCGGCCTGCTTGCAGGCGTCGATCACGATTTGGCGGAAGACATACCCCTTCGGGAAGAGAACGAAGGGGTCGTTTTGCAATTCGTTCAAATCGATCCCCGTTTGTTCGGCCAAGGGGTGCCGGACCGGAAGAAGGGCAACGAAATTTTCCGCAAACAGCACATGGGATTCCAAGTTTTCATCGTCGGGGACAGGTCCCAAAAAGGCCAGATTGATTTCCCCGTTCTTCACTTCATCGATCAAACCATAGTAGGAACCGTGGCGCAAATGGAAGGAGATCTCCGGATGTTCCGCCGCAAAGGAGGAAAGGACCGTCGGCAAGATGTAATTGGCAAAACTGGACGCATAGCCGACCCGGATCGTGCCGTGTTCCGGATCCAAGTATTCGGCGATTTTTGCCTTCGCTTCGTCGATGGCCGTCAGCGCCTGTTTGACATGAAACAAAAAGACTTCGCCGATCCGGGTGAGCTTCACGTTTCTTCCCGTCCGTTCGAACAGCCGGACGCCGAGTTCTTCCTCGAGTTTGGCGATCTGATAGCTGACCGCCGATTGGGCCACATGCAGATGAAGCGAGGCATCGGTCACATGTTCCCGCTCGGCCACTTCGACAAAATAACGCAGCTGGCGAAGCTCCATGCGGTTCTCTCCATTCATCTAAAGTTTAGATTAAACTTATAAATATAATATATTGTTTATATAAATTTGTGAAGATATAATTGGAATTAACTAAAATCTCTGAAAGATCACGGTTATTCCGAATCCGAAAGGGATAAGCCGGATCGTCCCGGTTTTCGGCAAGCCGCTGTTTTGCGGCTTTTCGTGTCTATGGAAACCTTATTCGAGGGGGGAGTTCCGATGGGCTTCCATCAATGGCCTGAAGCGCAAGGATTGTTCCGTCCCGGCTTCGAACACGATGCCTGCGGCATCGGGCTGTACGCCCACATGAAGGGGACGGCAAGTCACGATGTGGTGATAAACGGGCTGAAAATTCTCCGGCAATTGGACCATCGCGGGGGAAAAAACGGAAATACCGGAGACGGTTCCGGTTTGATGACAGAGATTCCCGACCGGTTTTTCAGAAACGCATGCGGGGATTGGAAGCTTCCGGAAAAAGGCCGCTACGGGGTCGGGATGATTTTTTTCGATCGGGATGCGGACATCCGGAAATTGGAAAAGGAAATCGAATCCGTGATCGAAGAAGAAGGGCAGATCCTCATCGGCTGGCGGACGGTACCGGTTGACGAGGGGGTCCTTGAAGGGAGGGCAAGGGAAACCCGTCCGGCGATCCGCCAGGTCTTTATCGGGGCGGGCGAACTTTCCGGCGGTCCGGGCGGCTTTGAACGGAAACTGTACGTGATCCGAAGGCGGGCGGAGAAGCTGGGAAAGGCAGGAAAGAGGAAGCGGTTCTATTTTTCCAGCCTTTCATCCAGAACCATCGTCTATAAAGGGCTTTTGACCCCGGAACAGCTCGGCGCCTTCTATTTGGATATCCGGGACCCCAGGTTCGAATCTTCTTTCGCCCTCGTCCATTCCCGGTTCAGCACGAATACCTTCCCGAGCTGGGAAAGGGCCCATCCCAACCGCTTTCTCCTCCACAACGGGGAAATCAACACCCTGCAGGGAAACGTCCAGTGGATGCGGGCGAGGGAAAGGAAACTGGCCGAGGACGGCTTCGGGGAGGATGCGGAGAAGGTGCTGCCGGTTTTGGACCACGACGGGAGCGATTCCTCCATCCTCGATAACGCCTTTGAATTCCTCGTGATGGCGGGGTTGAGTCCTGCCCACGCGGCCATGGTCCTCGTTCCGGAGGCCTGGGAGCGGGATCCCGGGATGACGGAAAAGAAGCGGGCCTTCTACCGGTACCACAGCCTGCTGATGGAGCCATGGGACGGCCCGGCGGCCATCCTGTTTACGGACGGGAGGCAAATCGGCGCCATTTTGGACAGGAACGGCCTCCGGCCCGGCCGGTATTGGGTGACGACCGACGATCACATCATTTTTTCCTCGGAAGCCGGAGTGATCGAACTGCCGCCGGAAAAAATTTTATATAAAGAACGGCTGAGTCCGGGCAGGATGCTCCTCATCGACTTGGAAGAGGGGAGGATCGTCCCGGACGGGGAGATCAAAGAGACATTGGCCGGCCGCTTTCCCTATCAGCGGTGGCTCGATTCCGGTCTCATCCGCCTGGAACAGAGGACGGAGGAACCCGAATCCCTTCCGTCCTTGCGCACGCTCCAAAGGGCCTTCGGTTATACGTATGAAGAGATCCATAAATATTTGCTTCCCCTCGCCGTCGAGAAAAAGGATCCGGTCGGATCCATGGGGTACGACGCGCCGCTCGCCGTGCTTTCCGGCCGCCCCCAGTCCCTGTTCAACTATTTTAAGCAATTATTCGCCCAGGTGACCAATCCGCCCATCGACCCGATCCGGGAACAGATGGTCACTTCCACCGTCACCTATTTGGGAAAAGAGGGGCATCTCTTGAAACCGGGAAGGAAAAACTGCGCAAGGATCCAGCTGGATACCCCGGTCCTCACCAACGGCCAGCTGGCCCGGCTGAAGGAAAACAGGATCCCGGGATTTAAGAGCCGATGCATTTCCGCCGTCTTTACCGGAAGCTTGGAAAAAAGATTGGCGGAAATGGCCGAAGAAGCGGAACAGGCGGTAAAAGAGGGCGCGAACCTGTTGATCCTGTCCGACCGGGATACGGATGAAACGAAAGTCCCCGTCCCGGCGCTGCTTGCGGTAAGCAGCGTGCACCACCATTTGCTGAAGCGGGGGCTGCGCCTGGAAACGAGCCTCATCGCCGAATCCGGCGAGGTCCGGGAAGTCCACCATTTCGCCGCGCTGATCGGCTACGGCGCCGATGCGGTAAATCCCTATTTGGCCTTTGCCGCCTATTTTTCATTGATCAAGGAAGGAACCCTTCCTTTCACCTATGAAGAAGCCGTAACAAGATATGTCCGGGCGGTGACGGACGGCATCGTAAAAGTGATGGCGAAAATGGGAATCTCGACGGTGCAAAGCTACCGCGGGGCGCAGATTTTTGAGGCCGTCGGCATTTCCGATGAAGTGATCGGCCGCTATTTTCCGGGGACCCCGTCGCAGATCGGGGGGATCGGCTTGGACGTGATCGAAAAGGAAGCGAGGCTGCGCCACGAATCCGCCTTTCAAAGCCCGGAACGGCCGTTGGAACCGGGGAGCGATTTTCAATGGCGGGAATCGGGAGAAGACCACGCCTTCCATCCGAAGGCGATCTATACCCTCCAATGGGCGGTGCGCAAAGGGGATTACGGGCTTTATAAAGAATTTTCCAAAGCCGCAAATGACGGGCTCCGTTTCATCCGTCATCTGTTCGAATTTGCGCCGAAGGGGGAACCGATACCCGTCGATGAGGTGGAACCCGAGGAAAAGATTCTCCGCCGGTTTAAAACGGGGGCGATGTCCTTCGGTTCTTTGAGCAAGGAGGCCCACGAGACCTTGGCCATCGCCATGAACCGCCTCGGGGGAAAGAGCAACAGCGGCGAAGGGGGAGAAGATCCGGAACGGTATCTGCCGGATGAAAACGGGGACCGGAGAGTAAGCAAAATCAAGCAAATTGCCTCCGGCCGTTTCGGGGTGAGCAGCCATTACCTGGTGAATGCCGAGGAGCTTCAAATTAAAATGGCCCAGGGCGCCAAGCCCGGGGAAGGGGGACAGCTCCCGGGGAAGAAGGTGTATCCTTGGGTGGCGAAGGTCCGGGGCTCCACGCCCGGCGTCGGGCTGATCTCCCCGCCCCCCAACCATGACATCTACTCCATCGAAGATTTGGCCCAGCTGATTTTCGATTTAAAAAACGCCAACCGGAATGCGCGGATCAGCGTGAAGCTCGTCGCCAAGGCGGGGGTCGGGACGATCGCCGCAGGCGTCGCCAAAGCGAAGGCGGATGTGATCGTGATCAGCGGACACGACGGCGGCACCGGGGCCTCTCCGAAGACGAGCATCAAACATGCCGGGCTGCCTTGGGAGCTCGGATTGGCGGAGGCCCAGCAAACGCTGATCCTTAACGGCCTCCGGGACCGGGTGGTGCTGGAGACGGACGGAAAATTGATGACGGGAAGGGATGTGGTCATCGCGGCGCTGCTCGGAGCCGAAGAATTCAGTTTCGGCACCGCGCTCCTCGTCGCCTTGGGCTGCATCATGATGCGGGCTTGCCATTCCGATACATGCCCTGTCGGGATCGCCACCCAGAATCCGGCGTTGCGGAAAAAATTTGCGGGGAAGCCGGAATACGTGATGAATTTCTTCCGTTTCGTCGCCCGGGAAGTCCGGGAAATCATGGCCGAGCTCGGCTTTCGGACCGTGGACGAAATGGTGGGGAGGACGGATGTCCTTCGGGTGAGCCCGCGGGCAAAGGAGCACTGGAAGGCGAAATTTTTGGAAGTGGAACGGTTATTGCATCGGCCCGGGGAAAACCGGCGTTTTTCCAGGCTGCAAGACCATCAGCTGGAACGCACCCTCGATTGGCAAAAACTGCTGCCCCAGGTCAAGCCCGCCCTGGAAGGGAAAACGCGGGTGCGCCTAACTTTGCCCATCAGGAATACGGACCGGGCGGCCGGCACGCTGATCGGAAGTGAAATTTCCAAAAGATACGGGGAAAATGGCTTGCCCGACGATACCATCACCGTGCGCTTCCGCGGATCGGCCGGCCAGAGCTTCGGCGCCTTTCTGCCGAAGGGAATCACCCTCTTCGTCGAAGGCGACGTGAACGATTATTTGGGAAAGGGGCTGTCCGGCGGAAAACTCATCGTGAAGGGAGCGGGACCTTCCTTCGCCGGGGAGGATGTCGTCGCCGGCAACGTGGCATTGTACGGAGCCATCGGCGGAGAAGTCTATATCAACGGACGGGCGGGGGAACGGTTTGCCGTCCGGAACAGCGGGGCCACGGCTGTCGTGGAAGGGATCGGCAACCACGGCTGCGAGTATATGACCGGGGGGAGGGTGATCATCCTCGGCGATGTCGGAAAAAACTTTGCCGCCGGCATGTCGGGGGGCATCGCCTGGGTTTTTCCGGAGAATCCCGATGAATTTTTGGCCAATTGCAACACGGAAATGGCCGATGCGGAACCTTTGGATGATCCGGAGGAAATCGAGGAGGTCCGCCGGCTCCTTCAAAATCATTGGAAATATACGGGAAGCCGAAAAGCGGCCGCGGTTTTGCGGAATTGGAAAGAATGGCAGGACCGCTGGGTGAAAGTGATCCCCCGCGAGTATAAAAAGATCCTGCGGCAAATGGAGATCCGGCGGAAGGCTGGTGCCGGGGAGGAGGAAGCCCTTTACCAGGCCTTTTTGTCGGTGCACGGGAAGGAAAGGGAGGCGAACATGGCCGGCGGGGCACGGAACGGATAAGGAAAGGAGTGGGGAAAATGGGAAAGCTGACCGGTTTTTTGGAATATGAACGGGAGGAGCAGCCGGAACGGGATCCGAAAACCAGGATCAGGGACTGGAAGGAAATCAGCCTTCCCTTCGCCGTAGACGCCTTGAAACGGCAGGCGGCCCGCTGCATGGATTGCGGGACCCCGTTTTGCCATATCGGAATGGAAATCGGCGGGGCGGCCGCAGGATGCCCGATCCATAATCTGATCCCCGAATGGAACGATCTCGTCTACCGGGGAAAATGGAAAGAGGCGTTGGAACGGCTGCTTTTGACGAACAATTTTCCGGAATTTACCGGGCGGATCTGCCCCGCCCCCTGCGAAGGCTCCTGCACGCTGGCCATCTCCGGCGGGCCGGTCAGCATCAAAGCCATCGAGCGGGCGATTATCGATAAAGGGTTTGAGATGGGATGGATCCGGCCACGAATTCCGGAACATCGGACCGGAAAAAGGGTGGCCGTCATCGGGTCTGGGCCTGCCGGCCTTGCGGCCGCCGACCTGTTGAATCAACGGGGGCATGCCGTCACCGTTTTTGAAAAGGCGGACCGGCCGGGAGGGCTCCTCATGTACGGGATCCCCAACGTCAAGCTGGAAAAGGATGTGGTGGAAAGAAGGATCCGGCTATTGGAGGAAGAAGGGGTCGTTTTTGTCACCGGCACGGAAGTCGGGAAGGATATTTCAGCCGATGACATCCTGCGCACATATGATGCGGTCATCCTTTGCACCGGCGCCCAAAAACATCGGCCTTTGAATATCGAAGGAGCCGATGCCAAAGGGGTCCATATGGCGATGGATTTTTTGACCGGCGCCACGAAAAGGCTTTTGGACCCGGACCGTGCGGAAGACGGTTTCATCGATACGGAAGGAAAACGGGTGATCGTAATCGGCGGAGGAGAAACGGGGGCGGACTGCGTCGCCACCGCTCTGCGGCAAAACTGTAAAAGCGTCGTCCAATTCGGCAAACATCCGCCCCTCCCCCGCTTCCGTACGGAAGACAACCTTTGGCCGGCCGACCCGAACGTCTTTACCGTGGACTATGCCCATGCGGAAGCGATGGCCCTTTTCGGGAACGATCCGCGGGAATATTTGATCCGAACTGATAAAATCGTCGCCGACGAACGGGGGCGCGTCAAGGAGGTCCACACCGTTCAAATGAAAAAAACGCCGTCCGGCGACGGCAGCTACGTTTTCGAAGCGATTCCCGGAACCGAAAGGGTTTGGCCGGCCGACTGCGTCATTGTCGCGATCGGCTTTTCCGGGACGGATGACAGGCTGCCGGAGCAATTCGGGGTGGAAGCCGAAAACGGCAAAATTAAAGCGAGCTTTCAAGATTTTCGGACAAACCGGGAGGGGGTGTTTGCCGCGGGGGATGCGCGGCGCGGCCAAAGCCTCGTGGTCTGGGCCATCCGGGAAGGAAGGGGGGCGGCCAGGGAAGTGGACCGGTATTTGATGGGGAAGACGGTGCTGCGGTAAGGGGAAAACGTTCCCCGTTTGCCCGTCTTCCGGCAAAAGCGGGAGTTCCGGTCCACCTTTGCGGAAGCGGCGAGGGAACGGAAAAGGTTCAAGCGCAAGCACCGGCGGGCCAAGGTTTGCGGCAGGGCCCGCCGGTGCTTCTTTTCCATTTCTTTGAGGGTCAATCTTCCCAGACTTCCTCCATTAACCTTTCAATTTCCCTTCTCAGTTTTTCCGTCTGTTTTTTGTCGACGGCAAACCTTCCGTTTTTGCAGATTAATACATCGCCTTCCTTTGCTTCCTTCGGGATTTTGCTTCGTTCGATGTCCACCAGCTTTCCTTCCGGATCTTCACAAACGGCAAACTTTTCCTCGAAATGATCAATGATGTATTTCATCGTCCGCCACCTATCTCGGGGTAAAGGAGGTTTGGGTTTTATAGGTTTTGCCTTTATAGACGGCGGAAACATCGATGATCACTTTATACCCTTTCGTCGCACGGCCGATTTTTACGGCCAAGGGTGTTCCGATTTTTCCGCTGTAAGCGGTCGTCGTTGTTTTGTAATGGAAGACCGCCCGGAAATCCGTCCCGTTCGGCAGCCCTTTCACCGTGAGGCGGATGGTGCCGTTTTGCTTGGGCTGGGTATTGTCAAGGCTTGCCGTCAATTTGTAGGCCGGGGTGGAACCGGAGGCCGTGCCGGCCGGTTTTACATTGAAACGGATATTTTTCCCGTCGGTTTTTGCGACAATGGTTCCTTGCTGATCGGTGCGGAACAGGCTTACTTTATATTTTTTCAACCGGTTCAAGACTTCGGCGGACGGGTGCCCGTACTGGTTCCCCTTGCCGGCGCTGATCACTGCGTAGGCCGGTTTCACCGCTTTTAAAAAAGCTTCGCTGGTGGAGGTTTTCGCCCCGTGATGGCCGACTTTTAACACGTCGGCTTTCAAATTTTCCTTTGCCCGGATCATGTCGGATTCGGCTTTCGTTTCCGCATCCCCGGCAAACAGGAAGGATTTTTTCCCGTAAGTGAGCTTCAGCACGGCGCTCCAATTGTTCAAATCCGTTTTGTAGGATTTTACCGGCCCGACGAAAGCCGCGGTTGTTCCCTTTACGGCCAGTTTGACTCCTTTGCTGGCCGTTTTGATTTTTAGCCCTTCTTTTTTCACCGCATACAGAAAGTCCCGATAAACTTTGGTGGTGTGACTGACTTTCGGCGCGTAAACCGATTTGACCCGGTAGGCCTTCAGCACTTCATCCAGACCGCCCATATGGTCCGCGTCGGGATGGGTGGAAATCATGATTTCAATATCCTTGACCTTTTGCTTTTTCAAATAGGAAACGACCTTATCCCCGTCCCGGCCCCCGTCAATCAGGATGTCTTCCCCGTAAGGGGCTTTGATATAGATGGCGTCTCCCTGGCCGACGTTGATAAAGTGCACGGACATCTCTTTGGCGGATGCGGCGCCGGCGGCCGACGGAACGGTCAACGCCGGCAAAAACAAGCATAGGCTGAGGAGAAGTTTCAGGAATTTTTCCATAGGATCCCCCTCTGGCAGTCGGAAAACTTAATTTCATCTTTTCCATTCGACAAAATTTTATTTTTTCCTTTATAGATTTTTAAATTTTCATGGAGAAAACGGTCAATTTTTAAAAAATTTGACTGTGGATGGGTCACAGAAAGGCAGGGGAAATCAATGTGCAAAAAATTTAAGATTTTTCCAATTCAAACGAAAGTTTCGTCTATTAGCTGTAACCATCCGGATTTATTTTCGACTAATTCATAAAACGAGGAAAGGCGGTGAGTGCGAATGAAAAGGATATGGTTTCGCTTCGTCCTTTTGATCCTTGGCCTCATGGCTGTTGCAGGGTGCGATCAAGGGACGGCGGCCGAATCCTTGGGGGACCAGGCAGCGGAGGAAAAGGCGGACTGTGCGCTCCCCGTCAGCTGGATCCAATATAAGGGGGAAAAATATACGTTTGTAAAAGTCCATTCCAAAGAAGAAATCGACTTCGCCAACATCCGGTCCACCCGAACCTATACCGGCGAAGGGGACGGAACGCTCCCCGGAAGGGAAATCTTTGTCGATAAGAAGACCGGAAATTTATTGATCGTGGATGATACCGGACCGGAGGAAGAATGGTCCGAATTTACCAAATCGGAAAAAGATTAAAAAAATTTAAAGGAATCTTCATAAAATTGCCGAATATGATATTTAATTCAAAATCGGGAGGCGATTTTATGAAGAGCAAGCTGTTTCTCTTTTTTACTGCCGTTCTGCTCGCTTCACAATCTTCCGCCCTCACCCCGGAAATCCACGTCGAAGGCAAAAAAGAATTGACGGTTTACAACCGCGAAGGCGAAGCCGTTCACTCGATCCCGCTCGAGCCGAAGGACCTGCAGGCAAAAACAGAGGAAGCTTCCCCCGCCATCGAACGGACCTCCCAGGCCCTGGTTGTGGACGGTGAAGGGAACGTGCTTGACAAAATCAGCTTGGAAAAAAACATCCGGGATGACGCCTTTCACACGGCCGCCATCGGCGCTCGGGTCGCCACGGTCGCCATCGCCGCCGATGAAGAATTCCGCAGTGCGAATTCCAATTGGACCAGCACAGCTGCCACCCTCGTAGAAGAAATGGACGACGCCTTCAACCGGGATCACAATTTCGATCTGGATATCAAACTGTATATTTCCTGGTCCTCCCAAGGTTCGAGTCCCGAGCAGCTGCTGGATGATCTGCGGAAGGATTGGGCTTCGAAGTATAACTACGACTTTTTGATCGGATTTTCCAATGATTCCCACATCCTGTCCGTAGGCGGAATCGCCTATGTTTATTCCAGCAACCCGTCCACAATGGCGGTAAGCTTGGTGAACGGGACCCAATCCTACAAAGGAATATGGCATGCGGGCCAACACGAATTGTCCCACAATTTCGGCGCGGGCCATCATTCGTCCTCCGACTATACAAAGTGCATCATGAATTATCACTACGCTTACACCGTGGATTATTGGGATTCGACCCACGGCTCCATCATCGCCAGGAATAAGAGCTGGTTCGGGAAGGCGTATTGATCGGCGGATCGATTTCCCGCTGAATGTTGTTGCCCGTTAAAGCAAAACAGGATGTCGCATCTTCCCCTCCCCTTTAGGCAGGCAGAAGAAAGTCTTCTGTTTGCCCGAAGGGGAATTTTTTTTCCAAAAACAAAGGATGCAAAATCTGAAAATTTCCCCGTCATGTTTATGATTTGCAAACGAATCTTCCGGGGGTGGCTGGAAAATCTTCGGCAGAGTCGCCGCGAACGAAGAAAGCGGCCATATATGAATCGTTCGCTGGAGAAACGCCGCACACCAAGTTGAGCCGGATCAAGGTTTCGGCTTCCGGCATCAACAGGGAATACGGAAAACCATCCCGTCCACTCCGGGCAATCGTTCGTTCAAGCCCAAGTTCCCCCGCATCCCCCAGTTTCCGGCCGATCGGCTTAACCATCTCCCGATCCGCAAGGAAAAGCCGCTGCCGGCCCTCCTGAAATCGGTTTCGTTCAAATTCGGTTCATATTCGAAAGCTATAATGGTTCTAAAAGCCGACCGGCATCATGGGTAAAAGGATTTTGTGCTACACTTACAGAAGAATGTGTGCCTGGAGGGACATGGGATGCCCAAAATTTTGATCGTGGATGACGATCCGCATATTCGCGAATTGGTAAGGATTTATTTGCAGCGCGACGGGTTTGACATCGTGGAGTGCGAAGACGGCGTTCAGGCGCTGTCGGTCCTTGATTCCGATAAAATCGATCTCGTCGTTCTTGACGTCATGATGCCCCATCTGGACGGATGGGCGCTCTGCCGAAAAATTCGCGAAAGCTCGCAGCTTCCCGTCCTCATGCTGACGGCAAAAGGGGAGACTTCCCAAAAGATTAAGGGCCTTCACCTCGGCGCCGACGATTATATGGTGAAACCCTTCGAACCCCTCGAACTGGTCGCCAGGGTGAAGGCGCTGCTTCGGCGATACCGCATTGCGACGGAACAAACGGTCCGGGTCGGCGAACTCGTCTTGGACCGGAAGACTTATCAGGCGTTTGTCGCCGGCAAAGAACTGTTCTTGCCGCCGAAAGAGTTTGAGCTGTTGTTCAAGCTTGCAAGCTATCCGGGGCGGACGTTGACGCGGGAGCAGTTGATCGAGGATATCTGGGGTTTTGATTACGAGGGCGACGAGCGCACCGTGGATGTGCATATCAAACGGCTGCGGGACAAATTTCCCGAGGGGAGCTGTTCCTTTAAGATCCGCACGATCCGCGGGTTAGGGTACCGGCTGGAGGTGAAGGAATGACCGCACGGCAAGAAAAGCATGGGAACAAGCGGTATGGAACGGTGAGGGCGGCCCACCACGATTCTTCCGGGAGAGGGCGCCGGACCGTCTTCAGTATCTGGGGCATTGTGATCCGGGTGGCTGCAATCATCGTCCCCGCTTTCTTCATCTTTTTGCTCGCCTTTTGGTTGACGGAGCGGATCTTTCGCCATTATGGCTATCATCCCGGACCGTATGCCGTTTATATGACGGGGGTGATGGCCGCCTTTCTCCTTATGACGCTCGGAGGGATCGTCGTCGGGCGGATTGCCGCCCCCAGACAGCGCAGGTTTTTTCAGCTGCTCATCGATGCGATCCGCCAGATGGCGAAGGGAAATTTCGATGTGCGCATCCCCGTGGAGATGGTCCACGACCCCGGCGGGGAAAACCACCCGTTCCGCCAATTGGTATACAGCATTAACGACATGGCGGAGGAGCTGGCGCAAATGGAAGAGTTGCGCCAAGAGTTTATTTCAAATGTCTCGCACGAAATCCAGTCGCCGCTCACGGCCATCGCGGGTTTTGTCCAGGCGTTGAAGAACGACGATTTGACGAAAGAACAGAGGCTGCATTACCTCGACATCATTGAAACCGAAAGCAAACGGCTCTCGCGGATGAGTGATAACTTGCTCAAGCTCACCTCGCTCGAATCCGGCCGCCATCCGTTTCATCCGGAAGCGTATCGCTTGGACCGACAAATCCGCGAAGTCGTTTTGTCTTGCGAACCGTTGTGGATCCAAAAGGAGCTGCAACTTGATGTTTCCCTTCCTCCCGTCGGGGTCGTGGCCGACAAGGATCTTGTCGGCCAAGTGTGGATGAACTTGTTGACGAATGCCATCAAGTTTACCGGAACGGGCGGAACGATCGCCATCTCTCTCCAAACGGAGGACGAATGGGCCGTCGTCCGCATCGCGGACACCGGGATCGGGATCGCGGAAGAGGATTTGCCGCGCATCTTTGAACGGTTCTATAAAGCGGACAAGGCGCGCACCCGGACCACCCCCGGCAACGGACTGGGGCTTGCGATCGTAAAGAAAATCGTCGATGTCCACCACGGGGACATCAGCGTCAAAAGCCGCCTTGGGGAAGGCACGGCGTTTACCGTCCGCCTGCCGCTTAAGTTCCGGCCTTTCCCGGGCGCCGGGCAAAATATTCCATGAGGGACAGCCGCTTGAATTCCGGTTGTCTGCAGGGGAAAAGTCCTGCTGATCGCGCATCTTTTCGATTTGAAAATCGTCTTCTCTAGAACGGTTCCGCCGGAAGCCGGTGCCGAATGGGCATTCTGCTTCCGGCTTTTCCTTTTGAAGGTCCCCTCCTTGTCAAGGCGGCCACGTTTCAAAAATTTTTCCTGTTCATATTCGGTTCACAGACGGGGCGTATCCTTGTTTCAGGCGTCCGGAACGGCGCCATAAAAACCACAATCGCCGGAGGGGATCATTCTTGGAAAACATCATTCAAGTGGAAAACTTGGTAAAACAATACCGCAAGGCAAAAGAACCCGCTGTCCGAGGGGTGACTTTCGCCGTCCGGTCTGGCGAATTTTTTGCCTTTCTCGGACCGAACGGCGCAGGGAAAACGACGACCATATCCATTCTCACGACGACCCTCGCCAAGACGAGCGGGACTGTCACCATCGCCGGCTATGACCTCGACAGACAACCGAAGCAGGTCCGGCGGAGCATCGGCATCATTTTTCAAAATCCGAGCCTCGATCCCGAACTGACCGCGGAGGAAAACATCCGCCTGCACGTTTGTCTGTATGGCCTTTATCCTTACCGGCCGGCATACCGTTTGATGCCGGCGGAATACCGGAAGCGCATCGCTGATTTGGCCGAGATGGTCGGCATTCAAGGCCATTTGTTCCAAAAGTTGAAAAAATTTTCCGGAGGGATGAAACGGAAATTGGAGATCATCCGCAGTTTAATGCACCGCCCGAAGGTCCTTTTTCTCGATGAACCGACATCCGGGCTCGATGCCGTCAGCCGCCGTTCTCTCTGGGAATACTTGCGGCAGATTCGTGATGAGGAAAACACGACCATTTTCCTGACGACCCATTACTTGGATGAAGCCGAAGGGGCGGACCGGGTGTGCATCATCAATCAGGGGCGCATCGAGATGATCGGGGCGCCCCATGAGCTGAAACAAAAGCTCATCAGCCGTTACCTGCTGATCGATGCGCCCGACCGCAAACGCCTCGGTGAGGAATTGCGGGAAGGGGGATGGCGGTTTATCGAGGCGGGAGACGGATTCCGAGTTTTTTACGATTCTTCGACTCCGCAGGACATCATCGCCGGACTGAAGACGCCGCTTTCGAAGCTGGACATCTACGATCCGTCCCTCGAGGAGGCTTACATACGTTTGATTACCCGCGAAGAAGGAGGGGAAGAAGCATGAAGTCTTCCATGATGCATGAGATAAACGCCGTCGTGGCCATAGCGGCCCGCGACATCACCCGTTCTCTGAAAAGTGTCCAGTCCCTTGTCATCAGCTTGGTTTTTCCGCTAATCTTCGTCGGTTTGATGGGGGAAACGCTGAACCAAAACATGGGCCAAGGGCTTGGTTATAATTTTCTCCAGTTCATGCTCGTCGGCATGGTGGTGAACACCCTTTCCCAATTCACGATCGCCGGGATTTCGAACCTGGTCGAGGACCGCCAGAACGATTTCACCCAAGAGATCTTCGTCGCGCCGATTTCACGGTATTCCATTATTCTCGGCAAGATTTTCGGATCCAGTTTCGCAAGCATGTTCCAGCTGGTCGGTCTGGTTGTCGTCGCGCTCATTTTGGACATTCCGCTCGGAGGCTGGGATTTTGTCCGCCTGCTGTTGCTGTCGCCGCTCATCTGCCTTTCGGCCGGATCGCTCGGGATCACGATGGCCGGCTTGGCGCAAGATCAAAGGACGGCACAAATCTTAATGCCGCTCGTCATGTTTCCGCAAATGTTCTTGTCCGGCGCGATGATCCCAGTGAACAACTCGACGGGAATCCTCGACTTTTTCTCCCACATCATCCCGATGACTTACGTCGTTGATTTGGCGAAGGCAGTGTTTTATTGGGGAGAGCCGGCCTATGACAAAATCGTCATGCATTCGCCGATGCTCGATGTCTGGGTGACCGCCGGGTATTTCCTGTTCTTTTCCGTCCTCGGCACGATCTTATTTACGCGGTCGGAAAGAAACCGCTAAGCCGCCTGGCGCGGCCAAGGAAACGGAAAAAGAAAGCGTCCTTCTCTCCAAGGGGAAGGACGCTTTGTATTCGGTTTGAATCGGATGCCGTATGAAGGAGGCGAAAAGTTTGCACGACTCCGCGCCGGAGGGCCGGATAAGGCCCCAAAACCATGAACGGTTTCCATAACCTTGTTCTTTTTTGGCCGAAGGTCAAGGACAAGAAAATTCACCTTCAATCATTGTCGCTGAAAGCGTGCAATTCCTGGAACCGGATCAAGGACAGGAAAGTTCACGTTCAATCCAGCAGCGGAAAAAGGTTTGGCGCTCTTTTTCCTGCGACGCCTTTCGCGTTCAGTGCCGCAGCAAAAAGGAGCCCTTTCCCGAAAACCTTCGGGAAAGGGCCTCATTTTCAATGGCTAGTTGTTCGGATCACGTCTTGGTTCAGCTGACGGCAGGAAAGCGAATATTCAATTGCTGACATCCCTCTTTGTAAAGAAGAGGAAAGCCAACACTTGAAAAACGATGAAGTAGATGGTCAGCATCGTGATGGAAAAACCCATGGTCATCCCCTCCACCATCGGCTTCCCTTCCAGGTAGGCCATCAGATTCGTATTGGCGAACAAGATGTATTTGGCCCAATCGAATTTCATGGCGAAGAAGGAGGTGATCGTATCCCCCGCCAGCAGCAAGAAGACGGAGATGCCGATGGCGGTCCCGCTGGAGCGGAAGATGGTCGAAATCATGAAGGCCATCGTCGCGAGGAGCAGGACGCCCACGGAATTGAGCAAATAGGACTTCGCCAAATAGAGCAGCTGGCTTTGTTCCACCACTTTTCCGTCGGCATAGGATAAATGGATCTGGCTTCCCCCGTCGCCCGGACCGAACAGGACGGCGCCGACCGCCACGGCGCTGATGAAGAGCAGGGCGAGGACGATCAGCATGAACAACAGCACCATGACATATTTGGCCAATAAAATTTTCCATCGTTTGTAAGGCTTGATGATCAACGATTTGATCGTCCCCCAGGAGAATTCATTGGCGACGATCCCGGCGGCGACGATGATGACAAACAGGCCGACGATCGTGATGTAGGTTCCGGAATCGCCGATAAAACTCCACATATTGTAGTCCGACGGGGGCAGGTCATGGGCGATCCGGTATTCGTTGATGGTGATTTCGTCTTCAAATGCCGCCCGCATGGATGCCGGCATTCCTTCCAAATCCTTTTTCATTTGTTCGGTTTCCTTGGCCAATTCCTCTTTCCAATTGTCCTGTGAAACGGGTTCGTCGAGGGAATTGAGGTATTTGGTTAAAAAACCTCCTCCGACCACGATCAGGATCAAAAAAAGGAACATGGCATAGGTGCTTTTTCGCTTAAAGATCTTGACAAATTCGTTTACGATCAGGTTACCCATTGACGGCTGCCTCCTTTGCCGCGGTGATTTCCAGGAACCGGTCTTCCAAGGTTTTCCGCAAAGGTTTGACTTCGTAAATCAGCAAGTTTTCTTCCACCAGCCATTTGATGACGTCGGGAACTTGTTGTTTCGCCAAGGCCGCCTCCAATTTCTGCCCGTCGGCCGCCGCCTCGATTCCTTTGCTTTTTAGGATGTTTGCGGCCCGATCGGCGTCATTGACGGTGAAACGGTAGGTCTGCCTTTCCGCGTCGCCTTCCCCGTGCACCTTTTGCACGTCGATCAAACGGCCTTTTTGCATGATGGCCACCCGGTCGCACATCAATTCCACTTCGGAAAGCAGGTGGCTGGAGACGATGACGGCCAAATTTTTCTCCCTGGCGAGGGAGCGCAAATAGTTGCGGATTTCCCGGATTCCCGCGGGATCGAGGCCGTTTGTCGGTTCATCCAGGATGAGGATTTTCGGATCGTGCAAAAGACAGAGGGCGATGCCGAGGCGCTGTCTCATGCCCAAGGAATAATTTTTCACTTTGTCATGGATCCTGGGGGTCAGGCCGACCAGATCGATGATTTCATCCATCCGTTCTTTCGTTACGCCCTTTGCCAGGCGGGCGGCCTGTTTCAAGTTTTCGTAGCCGGTCAAAAACTTGTACATTTCCGGATTTTCAACGATCGCGCCGATCTGCCGGACGGCATTTTCAAAGTCGCTGGCAATGCTCTCCCCGTTTATCAAAATTTCCCCCGAGGTGATGCGCATCAGTCCGGTCATCAAGCGCATCGTCGTCGTTTTCCCGGCCCCGTTCGGGCCGAGCAGGCCGAATACTTCCCCTTCGTACACGGAAAAGCTGATGCTGTCGATGATTTTTTTCCCGCCGATGATTTTTGTGACGTTTTTCAGTTCCACAACCGGTTTCATACCGCTTCACTCCCTTTTTCCCGAATCGTTCTTTTGTACCATTCCGCGACGGAAAGCCCCTGGTTTTCCCGCAACGCTTCCACGACTTGATGATCGAGGAACCGGCCTCTGCGGATGGCGACCACCTCGTCGAGGATCGGTTCCAGTTCGTCGATTTCGTGGGTGGCTATAATGACGGTCTGTTCATGAAAATTGATGTAGTTCAGCAGACTGTTTACGATCGATTCGCGGACCAGGGCATCCAATCCGGAGAAGGGCTCATCCAGGAGGATGACCGGCACGTTTCTCGCCAAGGCGAGCACGAGTTTCAACCGGCCCCGGTTTCCTTTGGACAACTGTTTCATTTTCTTATTTTCCGGCAACCCCATATCCCGCAACAGTTCTTGCGCTTTGACCGGGTCGAAGTCGGGGAACTGGGATCGGTAGAAGGAGACCATTTGTTTAACGGTGAAGGATTCGTAAAACATATCCAATTCGGTTAAATAAGCGACTTTTCGGCAAATTTTCCTCGTGACCCGTTCGCCGTCCACGGCGACCGTCCCCGCGCTCGGGTAGACCAGGCCGGCAGCCATCTTCAGGGCGGTGGATTTTCCGCTTCCGTTCGGGCCGAGCAGCCCGTAAATTTTTCCCTTGTCAAAGCGGAAGCTGAAATCGTGCAAGGCATATTCCGAGCCGTATCTCTTGGTTGCCCCGGAAAATTGCACGGTCATTTGTCTTCCCCCCTTTCCAGGTACTCTTCCAAACTTTTTACGATTTCCTTTTTGCCGAGCCCCAATTCCATCATATTTTTCACGAATTGGCCGATGATTTCCTTCTGCATGGTTTGCATCAGCTCGTCAACGATTTCCTGCCGCTCGACGACAAACGTCCCTTGCCCACGCCTCGTCTCCACGATTCCCATCCTCTCCATTTCCATATAGGTCCGTTGGATCGTATTCGGGTTGACCCCGGCTTGTATGGCCATCTCCCGCACCGACGGCAATTTGTCGCCGGGCTTGATTTCCTGACGGATGATTCGCCGGAAAATTTTTTCGGCGATTTGCATATAGATCGGTTTGGAAACCTCGTATTCTTTATCCACCGGCGGTCACACCTCCACTTTTTTGTCCAGCAGCTTGCTCGCGCCGTAGAACAAAAGGAGGGACAATAAGATGAAATAAATCAGGCCGCCGACGGAGATGGGCATGTGGTCGATTTCGACCGACCAGCCTTTGCCGCTGAAGTTGAGGGAAGGGGTGCCGGAAACCTTCACTGAAGGTTCCATCCATTTATGGACGAAATCCAGTTTCATGACACGGGATTCAATGTAACAGTATAGGAGGAAGATCGCCGAGACGATCAGCCACCGGAGATGTTTCAACCGGGGATATTTCCCCAATGAATGGTAAACCGTCCAGAGAAAAGCGGACCAAAGGGAAAAGATGACGGCGAAGCCGGTAATCAGGAGATGGATGGAGAACGCTTCCCCGATCGGAATCCGAGGGGAAAAACCATGTTTTTCCAGCCAGAGGTTGAAAAGGATCCCCGCCAGGATGAAAAGGAGATGGGAAAGCAGCTGGAACAGGAAAGCGGCGGCCAATTTGCCGAGGAGCAAAAGGCTGCTCGGCTGCGGATTATAAAGCCATAATTGGGTCCGCCCTTCGACCCGCAGCAAACTCAGCAACATGGCGGGCATGAAAAAGAGCAGGAAGATCATGGACAACATATAGAAGGGGACGAAGGCGGTCGGCATATCGTACCGGAGGCCCAGTAGAAAGACGGCGAGAAATATGAGGGCCATAAAAATGACGGAAGTCAAATACCAATATCTCGCGAGCAATAATTCCTTTTTCACCAATCCGATGAACGGCTCCATGAAAAATCCTCCAATGTATTAGTGTACTATATAAATAGTACACTAATACGAATAAGGTGTCAATGAATTTTTTCCAAATCAATCCATCGGATACCTGAAATCGGGGACCGCCGGCACCGCCGACCTTCCCCGGAACCATTTTGCGGCGTCTCCCTCGGCGCCGGGTTTTCTTTCAAGCCCTTTCCCCCCTTTGTCCGCTTCCTGCCGAAAACGGACCGGACAGGGATGAACGTTTCTTGGCCTGGCTTGGGCAGGGACGATCCGCCTTACCGGCTGGGGAAAGAGGGGGCTTGGGAGGACGCTGAAAGAAAGCATGGGGATGTCAGGAAACAAACCGGCCAAATGCCCGGTTCCGGGAAGAGCCGGTTTAGGAAAATGCGGAGGCAGGCGGCCGTTCCGTCAGCATGGGGCAATCAGACGTTAAAGATGCCGGTCCGGATGGACCGCAACAAACGCTCAAGAGGAAAGGAGCAAAGGAGCCGGGAAGGTTTTCCCGGTTTTTTTCCGGTTAAAAGGAAAAAGCCTCCCGGCCAGGCCCTTCCGCCCGGCCGGCAAAGGGGCGGCGGGGGAAAATCATCGCCGGCCGGTTCCCGATGGCATGTGCCGGTCAAAGGGTTTTCCCTTCCATGAATTGGGTTTGATACAGCCGGTAATAATGCCCTTTCTTTCGAAGGAGCTCTTCGTGATTCCCCGCTTCGACGATTTTTCCGTGATCGAGGACGAGGATTTTGTCCGCGTTCCGTACCGTATTCAGCCGGTGGGCGATGACGAAGCCGGTCCTTCCTTCCATGAGCCGTTTCAGCGCATCCTGGATCTTCAGTTCGGTGACCGTGTCGATATTGCTGGTCGCTTCATCCAGGATATAGATGGCCGGTTTCCGCAAAAGGGCCCTGGCGATCGAAAGGAGCTGTCTTTGCCCCTGGCTGATGCCCGATCCGTTTTCGTCCAGCATCGTGTCGTAACCCATCGGGAGTTTCATGATGAAATCATGGGCGTTGGCGTCCTTGGCCGCCCGCACCACCTCCACGTCGGTGGCGTCGAGCCTGCCGTAGCGGATATTTTCCTTCACCGTCCCCCGGAACAAAAAGGTGTCTTGCGGCACGAAGGCCATATGTTCCCGCAGGCTGGACCGCTTGACCGACCGGATGTCCCGTCCGTCGACGGTGATTTTACCGCCGTCGCAGTCATAGAAACGGGAAAGCAAATGGATGATCGTCGTTTTTCCCGCGCCGGTATGGCCGACGAGGGCGACCGTTTCCCCGGGTTTTGTCTCGAAACTGATGTCCTTTAATACGGGTCCGTCCCCATAGGAAAAAGTGACGTTTTCGAATTTCACGTGGCCCCGGATCGCCGGCAGTTCAACGGCATTTTCTTCATCGGTTTCTTCCTCGGGTTCATCGAGGACTTGGAATACCCGTTCGGCTCCCGCGACGGCGGAAAGCAGGAGATTAAATTGGTTGGAAAGATCATTGAGCGGACGGGTAAATTGCCGGGCGTATTCGGTGAAAATGACGATCATCCCGACGGTAACCAGTTCCGTCCTGATGGCAAGGAATCCCCCGATGAAGGCGATCATGCCGAAACTCAAAAAATTCAGCGTGTTCATCACCTTCGGCGTAAAACCGGCGATCGTCTGGGCCCAAAAACCGGACAGTTTGAGGCTTTCGTTTTTTTCTTCAAATTGCCGGATGACCAAATTTTCCAAGGAATAGGTTTTGACCACATGCTGGCCGGAAAGGATTTCTTCCACGAAGCCGTTCACCTGGCCCAGTTCCCGCTGCTGCACTTTATAAAGGGGGCCGGTCCGGTTCGTGATCCACCGGATCCCCAGGTACATCAGGGGGACGACGCTCAGCGCGACCGCGGTCAGGACGGGGCTTAAAAGGACCATGACCACGACGGTGCCGGCCAATGTCAGGACGCTCGACAGGATTTGAATGACGGATGAATTCAAGACCATATTGACGTTGTCGATGTCGTTCGTCAAGCGGCTCATCAGTTCCCCGTGCTGCCGTTTGTCAAAATAGGAGATCGGAAGCCGGTGGAATTTTTGGAACAAATCTTCGCGCAAATCTTTGACCGTGTTTTGGGAGATTTCGATCATCCAATAGTTTTGCAGGAACAGAAACAAGGCATGGAAGAGAAAGACGGAAACGAGACCGAGAAGAAAGGGCGCGAGCCCTTCGGCATCGCCGGCGACCATATAGCGGTCGATGGCCGTTCCGACCAGGAACGGGCCGAGCAGCCCCAGACCGGATGTGAGAACGACCGTCGCGGCCACCAGGGCCAATTTTCCCTTTTCCCGGGCCAAATACCCCCAAATCCTTTTCAGCGTCTTCGGCATATTTTCCGCCCTTTTCTTTTTAACTTCCCCTCGGGCATGAACGGGAATCCTTTCATATTGGAAGGGGGCTTTCAAAGAATTAGCGGGCATAATGCCACTCCTTTCCGGATTGGGATTCGGCGATTTTTCGGTACAGGGGGGAGGCTTCCAGCAATTCTTCATGGGTCCCGAGGGCGGCGATTCTGCCGTCGTCGATCAGACAGATCTTGTCGGCCATGCGGGCGGTGGAAATTTTTTGCGTGATCAGGATCGTCGTGCACCGGTAGCGCCGGATCGCCTCCAGCAGCCGGGATTCGGTTTCCGCGTCCAACGCGCTCGTGCTGTCATCCATCAGCAGGATTTTCGGTTTTCTTACCAGCGCCCGGGCGATGGAGATCCGCTGTTTTTGTCCCCCCGATAAATTCACGCCTTTCTGCCCGACCCTCGTGTCATACCGATCGGGAAAGTTGCAGATGGCGGCGTGGATTTGGGCGTCCTCGGCAGCCCGGATAATTTCTTCCTCAGCCGCTCCCGTATTTCCCCAGGCGATGTTTTCCCGGATCGTCCCGGAAAAAAGAAAGGGGGTTTGCGGGATGAAGCCGATGCCGTCCCGCAAGTTTTTGACCGGATAGGCGGTGATCGGGGAATCGTCGATCAGGATTTCCCCCGATTGCACGTCAAACAGTCTCGGCAGGAGGAGGAAAAGGGATGTCTTTCCCGCCCCGGTGGCTCCGATGATCGCCAGCTTTTCTCCGGGGTTTACGGTAAAAGAGATATCCTTCAGCACCGGTTCGTCCTTGTCGGGAAAGGAAAAGGTGACATGGCGGAATTCCACCTTCCCCTTGGTGACCGCCAGATTCGGATCGGCCGCTCCCGTTTCCTCCGAAACGTCCCGGATCCGCATAATTTCACCGATGCGGTCGGCGGATGCCTTGGTCCGGGAAAAGGACGTAATGATGAAGGAAAACATGGACATGGACATGGAAACCCTCAAGGCGTAATTGACAACGGAGACCACCTGGCCCACATTGGTTTGGCCGGAACCGATCTGTTGGCTTCCGAACCAAAGGATGGCGGCTAAACTCATGTTCATGACGAAAAATAAGACCGGCGAAGAAGCTTCGATAAATTGGAAAGCGGTTCTCGTCGCCCGGGAAAGGTCTTCGTTGGCCCTTTCAAAACGGATCCGTTCGTAATCCCTGCGCCAAAACGCTTTGATGATCCGCATGCCGGCGAGGTTTTCCTGCATGACCCGGTTCAGTCTGTCGACACAGTCCTGCATGTTTCGGAACATCCCGCGGGAGACTTTAAACACCCAGTATAAGAAACCGATGAGAACAGGAACCGTAATGAGGAAAACCGCCGCAAGCCTTCCGTTGACGACGAAGGCCATGATCACGCCGCCGATGACCGTAAGCGGCGCCTTCGCCATGATCCTCAGCGACATGAACACCGTGTTTTGGATCTGCCGGATATCGTTGGTAAAACGGGTGATCAGGGCGGAGGGAGGGTACTCGTTCAGGGTGCTGCAGCTGAAGGATTGCACCTTCCGGAACAGGCTGCTGCGGAGATCGTAACCGAAAGCGTAACTGACATGCGCCGAATAAAAAGAGTTCAGAATCCCCGCCGCAAAGGAAAGCAGGGCCGTCCCGATCATGATGCCGCCCCAGAAGGAAATCCGGTCCATATCTTTGGCCAAAACCCCTTCATTGATCATCCTTCCGAGGAAGTACGGGAGAAGGAGCTCCGCCGCAAGTTCGGTGAGCATCAGGGAAAAGGCCGCAACAGCTGCGGCTTTGTACGGTTTCAAAAAGGTGAAGATCAGTTTCACGGTAACCTCCAGGAAGAATTGTTCCAATTTTTATACTATTATATCGGCAAAGATGGGAGATATCCAGCATTTTACTTCGCAAGGCGAAATATTTTTCGCGAAAAAAAAGAGGGGGGTCCCCTCTTGCGATTTCAGGCGCGGGAAATTAACATACCTTTTCTCCCGAAATATAAGTGGCAGCCACTTTCACCCGGTCCAGCCGATCGGGATCGGTGGTGAAAATGTCCTCGTCCAGGACGATAAAATCCGCCTCATAACCCGGCAACAACCTTCCGGTTTCGTGCAGGCGGCAGACTTCCTTCGCCTTTCCGGTAAAAAGCAGCACCGCTTGCTCCGGAGAAATTTTTTCCGCCCGGTTGATGTCTTGGCCGTTATAGGCCTTCCGGGTCACCGCCGCTTTGATGCTTGTCATGATCTTGTCCGGTTCGGCCCAGGTGGTCGCCGGGGCGTCGGTGGAGAGGGCCATGTATCCGTTCTGTTCGTACATCGTCCGCAAAGGGTAGGCCAAGGAGAACCGTTCCCCGTCCAAATGGTTCCGGTAGCTTTCGTATTCGGCAAAGAAGAAAATGATTTGCGGAACGAGGGCGATTTTTTTCCCGTCCATTTTACGGAAAAATTCCGGACGCATGATCGAGGCGTGTTCAATGCGGATGGATGGGCCGTCGTCGATCCAGGGCTTGACCGGCTCAAAGGTGCGGAGAATCTCTTCGATGGCCCGGTCGCCCATGGCATGGATCGCCAGCTGGATCCCGTTCCTTCTGGCGAATTCGGCGGCTTCCAGCAATTCTTCCTTCGTGCAAGTCCGCATGCCCTTTTCCTCCGTTCCCGGATACGGGGCTTTCATCCACGCCGTCTTCCCGGAAATCGTTCCGTCCATAAACAGTTTCACGCCGCCGATGCGGATGCGGCCGGTCAAATCCCTTTCTTCCAATCGGCGGATCCCCAATTCCTTCACTTCCTCCCAAAGCAGGTAAAGGACGAGCCGCTGTTTGAATCCCCGTTTTTCCGCTTTCCGGAAAAGGGACAGGTCGTTCCAGCGGCCCATCATTTCGGCGACGGAAGTGATGCCGAACCGGGCGAGCCGCCGTCCGGTGCGCACGATACCTTCGATCCGTTCTTCTTCCGTTTTTTTCGGTTTGGCGTTCTCGATGAGCCGATTGGCGTTTTCGATCATGATCCCTGTCGGACCCCCGTTTTCATCCCTTTGGATTTCCCCGCCGAAGGGATCGGCGGTGCTCTTGTCGATCCCCGCCAGTTCGAGGGCCTTTGAGTTGACCGCGGAGGAGTGAAAATCCGAGCGGATGACGTGGACGGGCCTATCCATCGACACCCGGTCCAGGTCGAAGCGGTTCAACGGCCGGCCGTCGAGGAGCTTTGTCTCATCCCAGCCCCAGCCTTCGATCCAGCCGCCATCCGGCGTTTTTTCCGCCTGCTTTTTTAAGGCGGCAATCGCTTCTTCGATATTCGTGACTTCGGGGATGGTGATGGCGGCCTGTCCGGCGATATCCGCAAGCAGGCGCGGATGGGCGTGGGCGTCAATGAAACCGGGAACGACGGTTTTCCCTTGCAGATCGACCGGATCGGGGGCGTCCGCCTGTTCCGACGGGCCGATCCATTCGATTTTTCCGTCGGTGATCTTCATGGCCGAAACGAAATCCCTTTCGTTTTTCCCGGTAAAAATTTTTCCGTTCACAAAATATTGGGAAGGCATGCTGATCCTCCTTAAAGGCTCATTCGGATAATGGAATGCTGACAAGTTCATTGTATCACAAATTGAATCTTCGATACGGGGAGGGTGAAAAACCTTTTCCGGCAGAGCCTGCCACTCGCCCTTGCTTTGTTCCAATCGGCCCTTGGCCATGATTCGAGCCTTCCGCCAAAAAGCGGAATGGTGAAACGCGGATATCCCGGGGAACTTCCCGGTATTCCAGTTCCGGGCCAATCTTTTACGAAAATTTATTCTGATAAAATAAAAAAAACTAAAAAAATGTTTTTTTGATAATATTTAAATATTTCAAAAGTCTGATATAATAATTTTGTACATAAATCATGAAATGAGGGGGAATCGGATGAGTGTTAAGGAATTAACCGCGCCGGATTTTTACAATTTTGTCCGGGATGAGGTCGAGCAATTTGCCGCCGATCCCGGGAGAATCGCGATCAAATATGTGACGGAAGACGGGACGTCCCGGCTGATTTCCTACCGGGAATTGATCGAAAGGACCAACCAATATGCCAACGCCCTGCGGCATCACGGGTTAAAAAAGGGAGACCGGGCGGTCGTCATCGTCCCGCGGTCGCCAGAGGCTTATTATTTGTATCTGGCCTGTTTGAAGGCCGGGATCGTGATCATTCCCTGCTCGGAAATGCTGCGGGCGAAAGATTTAAGCTACCGGATCAGCCATTCGGAAGCCAATGCGGTCATCGCTTACTATACGCTGACTGCCGAAGTGGACCGGATCGGGGAACCGCTGCCTTCGTTGAAAAACAAGTTTACGGCCGGCGAAGGGGAGGCGGACGGATGGATTTCCTTGACCGGGCTTGCCAATGGTGAAAGCGTTTACTATGAAGGAGAGAACACCGCCCGGGAGGATCTGGCCCTCCTGCCGTATACATCCGGAACGACGGGGAATCCGAAGGCGGTCGCCCATACCCACGGCTGGGCATACAGCCATTTGCGGATGGCCGGGAAACTTTGGCTCGATGTGCGGGAAGGGGACCTGGTCTGGGCTACGGCGGCGCCCGGCTGGCAAAAATGGGTGTGGAGCCCCTTCGTTTCGGCGATCGGTTTGGGCGCCACGGCATTCGTGTACAACGGAAAATTCCATCCGGAAAAATATTTGCAGCTATTGCAGGAACATGAGATCAACGTGCTGTGCTGCACCCCGACCGAGTACCGGTTCATGGCGAAGCTGAACGATTTGTCCAAGTATTCCCTCCCGAAATTAAGGAGCGCCGTCTCCGCCGGAGAGCCGCTCAACGCCCAAGTCATCGCCACGTTTAAGGAGCAGTTCGGCATCGATGTCCGGGACGGGTACGGCCAATCGGAAAATACGATGATGATCGGGAACCTGCCGGGCATGAAAATCAAACCCGGTTCCATGGGTAAACCTTTGCCGGGCTACGTCATCGACATCATCGATGAAAAAGGGGAACCGGTCCGACCCGGCGAAGTCGGCGATATCGGCGTCCACCGCAGCTTGCCGGCATTATTTAAAGAATATTATAAAGACCCGGGGAGGACGGAAGCGGCCTTCCGCGGCGAGTGGTACATTACCGGGGACCAGGCGAAGAAGGATGAGGAAGGCTATTTCTGGTATGAGGGCCGTTCCGATGACATCATCATCAGTTCCGGCTACACGATCGGCCCCTTCGAGGTGGAGGACGCGCTGACGAAGCACCCGGCCGTGAAAGAATGCGCCGTCGTCGCGAGCCCCGACCCGGACCGGGGAAGCGTCGTCAAAGCATTCATCGTCCTGCGGAATCCGGAAGATAAAAACCGGGAAGACCTCATCCCGGAGATCCAGGACCATGTGAAGAGGCTCACCGCACCGTATAAATATCCGAGAAAAATCGAATTTGTCGATGAATTGCCGAAAACCACATCCGGAAAAATCCGCCGGGTGGAATTGAGGCAAAAGGAGCTGGAAAATGCGAAGCTGCAAGGATAAAAGGGGCGAGGGGGGCGTACGAATTTTTTTCTATCCCACTTCGTTCAAATAAAACCCCGGTCGTTCCGTACGAATTTTGGGTGACAACCTTCTTCCCGGATGAATCCCTTTTGCAAGGCGAAGGGGATCCGAAGGAAAGGAGACCGGCCGCCGCAACCGCCCGTTTGCCAAACACCGGCCTCCCCGGTAAGGAAATTCGACCCTCGCCGGGCAACACCCATGGGGGAAAAAGGCAAAAGGAATTCCCCGTTTTGGGGACGGTGGATCTCGCTGGGTAAAACCATCGGAGAAAAGGCCGGGTGGACGTGAAACGGAGGGGGATAAAAAAGGGGGTCTTCGAACGGTTCCGCCGTACCCGTTTTTTCCGGAGATAAAGATCATGGAAAAAGCAAGGGGAAATGGCGGGTAAGATCCATGGGCCGGACCGGGGAACGGCACGATGCTGCGGAGAAAAGGGAATCCTTTCTCCGCATTTTGTTTTTCGGAAAGATTCATTTTAAATCCCAAACTTCCTTCGCCTCGGAAAGCATCTTTTGGAGCTGACCCCCATATTCCGCCAGAGCCGGGCGGCCGTTTCGTCTCCCTGATCGATCGGGTTCAATTCTTCGTCCAGGTTGATTTCATAAACCTCTCCGTCTTTTGCACCAAAAATCCGTATGCGTAGCCGCCAATGAGCAAAGGCCAGATAATCAAACCTTCCATGCTTTCTTGTTTGGACACGCCCAGATTCCCGGTCAAGCTTAAATATCCCGGTTTTTTCTCGTTAAACAGGTACCCGTCGATTTTTTTGCTGTATTCGCCGAATTGATTTTTTACGGCTTCCAAATAGGGCTAATATTTGATTGTCGTGATCAGCCGCGAGATGGATATATAAAATAATCTTAAGAATCTTCTGATAATATTCGGTGTTTTGCAAAACATTGGTTTTCGTAACGATCTGATCGGTCAAGCGATGTTCGTCAATAAAGCGGCTGAATGTTTCATCGTCGGCGATTTTGTACATGATGTCATGGACATAGGACAGTCGGGAAAGTTTATCCGTTTGCCCGATCCATGCATCGGCGGGGCGGGCCCGTAGAGGAAAATGATGACGGGATTTTTCACGACTTCCCGGCCGGAACTTACCGTTATTAAAGATAACGAGAAGGCCTTCAACTTATACAGAAAAATGGGATTTGTCCTGGAAGGGGAAAAGGTGCATTCACTAATCATCAATGGAAAGCCCGTAAATGAATAATATATATATAAATTGATGTAGAAAAAGGCAGTATCCGGGCGGTTCGGACGTTGGGCATTTCGGCTCCGTATAGAAAGGATTCCTTGCGGGAGAAGTTTTCCGAGAGCCGGTGCAAACAGATTAAGCCGGAAAGGGAAATTTTTTCGAATGGCAGATTTTTAAGATGAAAAAAATTTCTTCAGCGAGAAGAGGGGAATTCGACTAAGCCTGTCGACATTTCCGGAAACACCCGCCGCATTGGCATTCCGGTCAAAGCGCAATCGTTTTTCTTCGAAATGAAAAGTGGGAAAATGATTTTGAATGCGCCAATGGCGTTGTATGCAATTTCAAAAAGGAAGGGAGATCCCAATGAAACTTGTCCGGAAGCTTGAGAAAAGAATCGTATAACACGAAACTCTTGAAAACGATCGGGGAAAGGTACGCGGAATCCTTTGATTTGGAAATCTTGAGCATCCGGGAGCTGCCTTTCTACGACCAGGATGAAGAAGCGGATCCGCCGGATGCGGTCAAAACCTTCAAGGAAAAAGTGAAGAAGGCGGACGGGGTGATCATTGCCACGCCGGAATACAACTGGTCCATTCCGGGGGCATTAAAAAACGCGTTGGACTGGCTGTCCCGGGGGGACAAGGTGATGAAGGATAAGCCGGTGATGGTCGTGGGCGCCTCCACGGGCATATTGGGGACCGTCCGCGCCCAAATCGATCTGCGGAAGATTTTGGGAAGCACCGGTTTGTCGGCCAGGGTCCTGCCTCCTTCAACCAACGAATTTTTAGTCACGAACGCCCATGAAAAATTCGATGAATCCGGCCGGCTGACGGATGAAGCGACGCTGCAATTTCTGGACGCGGTCGTAAACCGCTTCGTCGAATTTGTAAAAAAGCCATGAAGGAAAAAGGGGAGGGAATCGGAGGATAAGGAGGTGTCCGAAAAGAGGATTTCCAGGTGCCAAAGGGGACCGTCCGGGGGAAATCAGCTTTTGCGCTCCTGCCGGCATCCATTCTCGCATGGCACGGGCGATCATAAGGCATCGGAAAAACGCGCGTTTCTTTTCCAGCCCGTTTCCAGGTGACGAAGGGAGCCGGTCATGGGAACAGCCTCCGGCCGCTTTTCGGCATCCCTTCCCGGGTGACACGGGGACCCGAGTCGGGTGTTTAGGCTTGGATGAGCGCAAAAAAATCCGGAAAGATGATGGAAAATGTCTGTTTCCGGCAACGGCCAAAATCCGAATGAAAAAAGGAACCTGGCGCCTCGGCCGGTGCCATGGCGTCAGGGAGCCATCCTTTGGGGGCGGCGGTTTCGGATCCGTGTTGCCTTTTCAATGGGCGTCCGCGAAGTCTGACGATGGCTTTCGCGCAACCGCCCTTTTGATTTTCTGATCCGGGTGTGAAAGGGCAAGGAAGACCGGATGGTCCGGCAGGCGCAATTTTTTCCTGAGTTGGGATGCGAGCCGATGTCCATACGGGGTTTTTCGCAATTTTCTTATGGTTTACCGGAACGTCGTTGCCGTTCATGAAACACCCTTGAAAAGGACCTCGACCGTCTGATTGGATTCCGGGCAGGACCGGGAGCCGGCGATCCGGTTTCCTGCGGCATGGCAACGACCTTTTCCCGTGGACCGTAAAAGCCGGAATTTTCCGCCGCGGAACCGGTCCGCGGCCTAAGGAACTCCGGCTCCGGCCGGTAACGGCAGACCGGCATTATTGGTCGAGGAGGCGGTTCACCAGGAAAATGAGCCACCCGCATTTTTCATCGTTCTTTAGGTTTTGCAGCAAGCCGAAAACAATGGCGCGGCTCGGTTTTTCCTTTTGCAATTGTTCCGCCAAAAGGTCGAGGGATTCCCGCTCCAAAGGTTCCTCCACTTCCTCCGAAAGGCGCCCGATCTCTTCCAAGACTTGCGGAAGGGTGATTTTGTTCTTCGCCGGGTGCCGCATTTCCCGCATGAGGCCTTCATCGATAAAAACCGCCGAGGAATGTTTCGCCAACAGATTCGTTTTTTCCGCCAGGGAACGGGAAAGCTTTTCCAGGTCGACCGGCCGGTCGAGGGTGAAAAAGATTTTGGCGTAACCGTCAATAAAACCTTTCATGCAAAAGAGCAGGTCGTATTTTTTCGCTTCAACCGCGCCGCCGTACAGCTCCTCCAGCAGCCTGAGGATCGCGTCGTCGATCAATTCTTCGTAGCGGTTCAATTTTTCGAGCAGTTCCTCGTTCACCGTCTGCAGATGTTCTTTGACGAACATTTTGGCGAAATCCTTATGTTCCTGAAAAATTTGAAAGGTCGTCAGGAAATATTCATACAGTTTCACCTGCGGTTCGGCCTTTTTTCTGACCACACGGTCAATCTCGGCGGCAATCTTTTTCATAAAATGGTCGATGATCGACAAGATCAATTCTTCTTTCGACTTGAACGACAAATAAAAAGCGCCTTTCGAAATCCCGCAAAGTTCCGTGATTTGCTGGACGGATGTGGATTCGATGCCCTGCGTGGCAAAGAGTTCGATGGCCTTTTCCATAATGAGCTGCCTTTTCGTCATTGGCCAACCACCGCCTTTTTTTGTTGACAACTGACCAATCAGTCATTATTATAGGTAATGTTATTAGCCTCGTCAAGAAAGGAAGGGATACATTGAAATCGATCATCAACTTCGTGCTGAGAAACAAATTCGCGGTATGGCTTTTGACCTTAATTGTCGCCGCCTCAGGCATCTATTCCAGCACCAGAATGAAGATGGAAACGATCCCGGACATTTCCATCCCCTATTTGATGGTCATGACCGCCTATCCCGGCGCAACGGCGGAAGAGGTGATGGATAAGGTCTCGATCCCCATCGAAAAGACAGTGGAAAATCTGGAGGGCGTCAAGGCCGTTTATTCCACTTCCTATGCCGGTTTGTCCAGCATCCAAGTGGAATACGATTATGAACAAAACATGGCCGACGCAAGGCGGGAGCTGCAAAACGCCATCGATGACGTCACGCTGCCGGATGAGGCGATGGAACCGAAGATTTCCGGAATCAGCATGAACATGATGCCCGTCCTCGCTTTCAGCGTCAGCAGCTCGAAAGAAGACATCGCCGAGCTGACGTCGACGGTGGAAGACATCCTTGTCCCGCGGATCGAGAAAATCGAAGGGGTCGCTTCCGTCACGGTGACGGGGCAGCAAATCGAAGAAGCGGAACTGAAGTTCGACGGGCAAAAGTTGGCCTCCCTTGGCCTCAAGGAGGAGGACGTCAAAAATCTGATCAAGGCCAATGATCTGGATGTATCCCTTGGCCTGTTCGAATTCAAAGATGCGGAGCAGGCGGTCCGGGTGGACGGCAAATTTACGACCGTCGACGAATTGAAAAACATGCTCATCCCGGTAAAACCCGGTCCGAACCAACCCCAGCCTTTCGTCCGCCTGGGCGATATCGCCTCCGTGGAAATCGTCGGAAAGGCGGAATCCGTGTCGCGGACGAACGGCAAAGAAGCGATCGCGATCCAGATCGTCAAGGCACAGGATGCGAATACGGTAACAGTCGTGAATGAAGTGAAAAAACTGATGGCGGATCTCGAAGAAAAGATCGACGGCTTGACCGTCGAGACGACCCTTGACCAAGGGCAGCCGATTGTCGATTCCGTGAAAACGATGGTCGGAAAAGCCCTGTTCGGCGGGCTCATCGCCGTATTGGTCATCCTGTTGTTCCTGCGGGACTTCAAATCGACGTTGATTACCATCATTTCCATTCCCGTTTCCATCCTGCTGGCCCTTTTGCTTCTGCATTGGCTCGGCATCACCTTGAACCTGATGACTTTGGGGGCGATTACCGTCGCCATCGGCCGGGTGATCGACGACTCCATCGTCGTCGTGGAAAATATTTACCGCAGGCTCCATTTGAAAGAGGAAAAATTAACGGGACGGGCGCTCATCCGTTCGGCCACCATCGAGATGTTCCAGCCCATTTTGGCTTCCACCTTGGTAACCGTCGCCGTTTTCGCGCCGCTGGCCTTTGTCGGCGGGATGGTGGAAGAACTGTTTATGCCCTTCGCGCTGACGATCGCCTTTTCCCTGGGCGCGTCGCTCCTGGTGGCCATAACCATCGTTCCCGCTTTTTCACATACATTGTTTAAGAAAAAGCTGTACAGTGAAAAAACGGAGATCCCCCATAAGGAATTAGGGAAATTGGCCGTTTCTTACAAAAAAGTGCTGAACTGGGCATTAAACCATAAAGCCGTCACTTCCTTGATCGCCATCGTCCTTTTGGTCGGCAGCTTGATGTTGACGCCGCTGATCGGCGTCAGCTTCCTCGGCAATGAGCAGGAAAAGGTGATGTATCTGACGTACACGCCCAAGGCGGGGGAATTGCCGGAGACGACGCTCCAAAATGTGAAGGAAATGGAAGAAAAGATGCTGGCCCGGGACGACGTCGAGACGGTGCAAATTTCGATCACCCATGAAGCCGATGTCATGTCCGCGGCCTTCGGAACGGGATCGAAAGGCGCCTTGATGTACGTCATTTTTGATCCGGATACGAAAAATTTCCTCGATGTCAAAGCAAAAATTGAAGAGGAATTGAAAAAAACCGGCCATTCGGGTACATGGAAAAGCCAGGACTTTTCGGCGACCGCCTTTGCCAATAACGAGCTCAGCTACACCGTTTACAGCGAGGATTTGGACAAATTGAAGGAAACGGTGGACGAGATCGAAAAGATCATGGCCGAAAGCGACAGGCTGAAAGATGTGTCTACCTCGCTGGAAGAAAACTATGATGAGTTTACGTTGAAAGTGGACCAAAAGACCCTCTTGCCTTACGGTTTAACGACGGGCCAAATCGCCGCGATGTTGAACCCGAACATGCAAGAGGAAGTGCTGACGACCGTTCAAAAGGATGGAAAGGATCTTGAAGTCGTAATCAAAAAGGACAAAAAGACACCGGAAACGATCGACGATCTGTTGGCCCAGCAAGTTCAAACGCCCACAGGCGCCTCCGTAAAACTTTCCGATCTGGTGAAAGTGGAAAAGGGGCAGGCGCCGAACAAATTTGACCGGAGCAAGGGCCAATACTATGCCACCGTCACCGGGACCATCATCGGCGATGATGTCTCGCGGGCATCCAAAGAAGTCAATGAAAAAATCGATGAGCTGAAACTCCCCAAAGGGGTGGAATTGGGCGAAACGGGGGTCACCTCCGACATTAAAGAAACCTTTACGAAATTAGGCGTCGCCATGGCCGCGGCGGTAGCCATCGTCTATTTCATCCTCGTCGTCACCTTCGGCGAAGGATTGGCACCCTTTGTCATCTTGTTCTCCCTGCCCTTCGCGGTCATCGGTTCCTTCTTCGGGCTTTGGATCGCCGGAGAGACGATTTCCGTTTCCGTGATGATGGGTCTCTTGATGCTGATCGGGATCGTCGTCACCAACGCCATCGTGCTGGTCGACCGGATCATCCACATGGAGCGGGCGGGAATGCCGATGCGGGAGGCGATTCTGGAAGCCGGCGCAACCCGTTTGCGCCCGATCCTGATGACGGCCATCGCGACGGTCGGCGCCCTCATCCCGCTGTTGTTCGGCGAAGAAAGCAGCGGCTTCATTTCCAAAGGTTTGGGGATTACCGTGATGGGCGGTTTAACCAGCTCCACCTTGTTGTCGCTGTTCATTGTCCCGATCGTTTATGAAGTCCTTTCGAAACTCCTTCGGAAAAACCGGAAAGAAATCCAGGAAAACTGATGACCTTGCCCCTTTCCTTTCGCGAAAGGAGGCAGGAACCGAAAAACGGCCATCCGCTTTCGGGGCTGCCCGTAAGCCTGTATAGGCAAACGGGCGGCCCTTTTGATTCGGATAGCAGGGGGAGGGTCATGACATCTCTTCCTGATCCCCTTCTTGTCGCGAAAGCGCTGCCATCCGTTACATGGGAGGATGACGCCCCTTCCCTGATCCCGGAAACCGCCGTTCACCGGGACACGGATGTTTTTTGCGCCGGAAAATCCCAGGATTCAGTTTTTCGGCCGGTATAGGAAACGGTTTTTCGGCTTTTGGGAATATCCGTTTGCGCCTTCCGAATGGGCCTATCCGTTTGCCCGCCGGAAACGTCCGGGATGTTCCGGAAGGGGGCGCGGGGGGCTGATTTATCGTTTATGGCCAATCTTTCTGCAAGAACCGGGTGCATTCCCGTCGGATTGAGAATTATTTCACGAATTCGTCATATCTTTTCCGATCTTTGATCCCTTTCCCATATATAATAGGAGTGTAAGAAGTTTTTATTTTTACCCATGAGGGACTAAAAATGACCATAAGGGACAAAAATTGACCAACAAGAACAGGAGGGAATCGTCCTTGGCCATCGTTGAAAAGGAAGTTCAGAAAAAAACCGATCATTACCAAGAAATCGATGCGTTGGTTAAAAAGGGACAAGAGGCATTGAACCAATTTTTCCTGCTGGATCAGGAAGCGGTTGACCGCATCGTGAAAGAAATGGCACTTGCCGGGCAGAAGGAGCATATGCGGCTGGCCAAGCTGGCCTATGAGGAAACGAAGCGGGGAGTTTACGAAGATAAGGTGATCAAAAATTTGTTCGCCACCGAATATATTTATCACCACATCAAATATGACAAAACCGTCGGCATCATCAAGGAAAATGTTCATGAAGGCATCATGGAAATCGCCGAACCGGTGGGCGTCATCGCCGGCATAACCCCGGTCACCAACCCGACATCGACGACGATGTTCAAGGCGCTGATCGCCATGAAGACGAGAAACCCGATCATTTTTGCTTTCCATCCGTCCGCCCAGCAGTCGAGCAAGGAAGCGGCCAGAGTCATGCTGGAAGCGGCGGTGAAAGCCGGGGCCCCCGAACATTGCATCCTGTGGATCGAACATCCCGCCGTGGAAGCCACCCGTTATTTAATGAAGCATCCGGGCATCTCCTTGATCCTTGCCACCGGGGGAGGGGGCATGGTGAAAGCGGCTTACAGCTCCGGAAAACCGGCGTTAGGGGTCGGCCCCGGAAATGTGCCGTGTTACATTGAAAAAACCGCCGACATCAAACGGGCGGTGAACGATCTGATCCTTTCCAAAACCTTTGACAACGGCATGATTTGCGCATCGGAACAAGCGGTTATCATCGACAAAGAAATTTACGCGAAAACGAAAAACGAATTGAAACAGAACGGCTGCTATTTCGTGACGAAGGAAGAAAAGAAAAAACTCGAAAAAATCGTCATCGATGAAAATTCTTGCACGATCAACAGCGCCATTGTCGGCATGTCTGCAAAAGTTATCGCCGATATGGCGGGAATCCGGGTGCCCGAAGATACAAAAATCCTGATTGCCGAGCTGGAAAAGGTGGGACCGGAAGAACCCCTTTCCCGGGAAAAATTGAGCCCCGTTTTGGCTTGTTATAAAGTGAACAGCACCGAAGAGGGATTTGAACGGGCGGAACAAATGTTGGAATTCGGCGGTTTGGGACACAGCGCAGTCATCCATTCCAGCGATGAAGCGGTCATCCGGGAATTCGGGAAACGGGTGAAGGCGTGCCGGGTCATCGTCAATCAGCCCTCTTCCCAGGGAGCGATCGGAGATATTTACAACGCCTATATACCGTCACTGACCCTCGGATGCGGCACCTTCGGCGGAAACTCGGTATCCACCAACGTCGGGGCCGTGCATTTGATCAACAAGAAAACGGTGGCGAGAAGGCGGGTGAATATGCAGTGGTTCAAAGTTCCGCCGAAAATTTATTTCGAAAAGGACGCCACCCAATATTTGTCGAAAATGCCGGACATCTCCCGGGCGTTTATCGTCACCGATCAGGGGATGGTTCAACACGGCTATGTGGACCGGGTATTGTATTATTTAAGAAAAAGGCCGGATTACGTCCACTGTGAGATTTTTTCCGAAGTGGAGCCGGATCCCTCCGTGGATACGGTCATGAAAGGCGTGGAAATGATGTTCCATTTTCAGCCGGACGTCATTATCGCCCTCGGCGGGGGATCGCCGTTGGACGCGGCAAAAGCGATGTGGCTGTTCTATGAACATCCTGAAACCGAGTTTGACGGATTGAAGCAAAAATTTTTGGACATCCGCAAAAGGGTGTTCAAATTTCCGAAACTGGGGCGTAAGGCCAAACTGGTGGCCATCCCGACGACTTCCGGTTCCGGGTCCGAAGTGACGTCCTTTGCCGTGATCACGGACAAAAAGCTGGACATCAAATATCCGCTGGCGGACTATGAATTGACGCCGGATGTGGCCATCATTGACCCGGCGTACGTGATGACCGTTCCGAAATCCGTCACTGCAGATACGGGAATGGATGTGTTGACCCACGCCATCGAAGCTTATGTTTCCAACATGGCGAACGATTATACGGACGGATTGGCCATCAAAGCCATTCAGCTTGTCTTTGAATATTTGCCCCGGGCGTATAAAAACGGCCAAGATGAGCTGGCGCGGGAAAAAATGCACAACGCGTCCACCATTGCCGGCATGGCTTTTTCCAATGCCTTTTTGGGCATCAATCACAGTCTGGCCCATAAGCTCGGCGGCGCTTTCCATATCCCCCACGGCAGGGCCAACGCCATTCTGATGCCCCACGTCATCCGGTATAACGCGACGAAGCCGACCAAGTTTGTCGCCTTCCCAAAATACGAACATTTTATCGCCGACAAGCGGTATGCGGAAATCGCCAGAATTCTCGGACTGCCTGCGAAAACGACGGAGGAAGGCGTGGAAAGCTTGGTTCAGGCCGTGATCGGACTGGCGAAGGAATTGGAGATTCCGATGAGCCTGGAAGCCCTCGGCATCGATCGCGATGCCTTCGAAAAGAAGGTGCCCGAACTGGCCGAGTTGGCTTTCGAAGACCAATGCACCACGGCGAACCCGAAAATGCCTTTAGTCTCGGAATTGGAAGAAATTTATCGGCAGGCGTATAAGGGCGTTTGAGCCGCCCGTTTTTCGGCGGACGGCGGCGCTTCCTCGGCCGGGGCGGGCGGCAGCCGCGGAAAAGGGCGAAACCGTTCCCGCCGGATGGATGAACGGATAAACCATGTCCCGAATGAAAAGAGAAGAAAAGGGGATTTCCGGAGGCGGAAATCCCCTTTCGTGTTTTCAGTTTCCGGCCCCGTTCGCGGCAGATTTTTTCCCATAAGATTTGGAGATTTCTTCGGAGCCTTTTCCAGGTTTTTCTTCTCAAGTTTCCTCGTCCGTCTTCCTCCGTTCGCCGCGCCGGTCCCCATTTTTCCAGTTTTCCGAACCGGACTCGGTCGGCGGGGAACGGAGGCCGCCTTTAACCCTCCTGGAAAAATTCCTGATCCCCTTCTCCTTCAAACACCCTTAGTCCATGTTCCGTTCAGCCCATGGCCATGAAAAATTTGTCCCTTTGAAAACGGGCGGGCTTTTTGTTCCTGGCCTTCGGTCCTTTTCCGGGAAGGAGGCGGCCGTCCGGGGATGCAAAACTTTTCGAGGGATGAGGAGGAAGCTGCCAATCCGTATTTAATGTTAAAAAATATTACATAAATTTATTGACAGTTCTTATTTTTCCGTTATAATTTTGGTTATATAAAAGGTTATGTAATATAATATTACATAACCATGTAATAAAATATCTGAAATCAAGGGGAGGGTCGTTGGTATGGATGAAATGTATTTGCTAAACAGCTTATGGACGATGGCAGGGGCCATTTTGGTGGTCTTGATGATCGGCGGGTTCATCCTGCTGGAAGCCGGGTCGACGCGGATGAAAAACGCCGGACACATCGCCGGAAAGACGATTTTCACATTCGGTTTGACTTCTTTAGTATTTTGGGCCGTCGGTTACGGATTTATTTTCGGGGACCATGCCAATTTCTTCGTCGGTTTGTCGGATTTCTTTTATTCGGGGGATCAAGGGGAAGGGGCGGTTTCGGAATCGGTTTATTTTGTCTTCCAATTGGCCTTTGCCGGCATATCATTAACCATCGCCCTCGGCGGATTCGCGGAACGGGCCAGGTTTTCCGTTTATGTCCTGTTTACGGTCCTGTTCGGCATGTTCGTCTATCCGGTAATCGCCCATTGGGTTTGGGGCGGGGGCTGGCTGAGCGAACTCGGAAAACAGGACTTTGCCGGATCCACCGTCGTCCATTTGACGGGAGCGATGGGAGCCTTGGCGGCGACCATGCTTTTGAAACCGAGGATCGGAAAATACAATCGAGACGGGTCGGCCAACAATATTGCCGGGCATAACCAGGTTTACACCGCTTTGGGGGTTCTTTTGCTGTGGGTCGGCTGGTTCGGATTCAATGCGGGCAGCACCGTTTCCGTTGACGGGGCCTTTTTCGGGTATGTCGCTTTGAATACGAATATTGCCGCTGCCGCCGGCGCCGTGGCGGCCACGCTCATTTCCTGGCTCGTGTCGGGGAAGCCCGATATCCCGACCATCATGAACGGCGCCCTGGCCGCCCTGGTGGCGATTACGGCATCCTGCGCCTTTGTCGAGCCGTGGGCCGCGGTCCTGATCGGTTTTGTCGCCGGCATTCTCGTCTTTTACAGCGCCAGATTTTTTGAAAGAAGAAGAATCGATGACCCCATCTACGCCCTCTCGGTCCATGGAACCGCGGGGGTTTGGGGGACGCTGTCGACGGGATTTTTCACGACTCCCGACCTTGCTTCGGTCGGTTTGCCGGGTCTGTTTTACGGCGGAGGCCTCACCCAGTTGGGCGTGCAAGCCCTCGGGATCGTCTCGTGCGGGCTCTATGCGTTCATCGCATCCTTCATCATACTGGTCATAACAAAGAAACTGCTCGGCGGACTCCGCGTCTCCGAAGAAGAAGAAATCATGGGCCTGGACTTGAGCGAACACGGCACCTACGGCTACCCGGAACAGCTCAGCGGCGAAAAATCGAAAATACAGGCTGTCTAAATGACGGCAAAAATGGTTTTCCTGGGGCAGCGGCGCTCCGGACAACTGGAACGAACCGTTTTGAACGACGGCCGGAATGGGTTTTACGCTCAACCCCGGAGGTCCGATGAATTCTCGTCGGGCGCCGAACGGCCTCCTTCGCCGCGCAGTGGGCCGGACCTCCGGGATGCCATTCCGACGATTGAATAAAATCGGGCGGAGGGCAGCTGAATCCGCCGGAACGGCGGATTTTTTGCCGTTCGGCCGAAGAGCGGAAAATTGCAAATATTGGTTTTGCCAAAAGACCAGGGCGACCGCCCGGCAGCGGTGATGCGCGGAAAGTTGTCAACATGGAGTATTGCCCCGAAAACGACCCATACCTTCCGAGGAAAAATGTCAACATGGAGTATTGCCCCCAGCGAGATGCTCGGAAAATCGGCCGGAGGTGCCCGAAGTTTTGCCGGTCCCTGCGGAAATGTCCAACATCTCTTTTGCCTCCGCGGCCGTGCTGTCCAACATCGCGTCTTAACGGTTCAAGAAATTTTTCCGAATGACTGACATCCGGGCGGGATTGTCCAATATTTCCGAAAGATCGTCCAACATCCCATTTGACCGGAAAACCGTTTCGTCCAAAATCGGATCCGAAAAGTCCATCATGATCAAAAAAATGTTCAACATCACAAATCGATGTCCAACATGGTAAAAGATTTGTCTAACATTTGAAAATTTTTGTCCAACATGAAAGAAAAATCGTCCAACATGGAAAAAAATATGTTCATCATCGCCAAAAATTTGTCCATCATCGCTCAAAAAATGTCCATCATCGATCGTTGTGTCCGACATCGGCCGCGGAATGTCCAATAGGTCTCCCGAAAAGTTCAACATTGGGCCTTCTGCACCGGATGTTGGCAGGAAGAATTCATTAGGAAAAGAAGCGGCCGGGTCTGCCCCGGCGGTTTCCCGATAATCATCGGCTGCCCTTTTCCGGACATTTTGCCGCGAAAGCTCATGAAAAATCGGCGGACATTTATCCTTGTGAAGGAAGTGCGGAGATGCCAAATGCGGAAGGGGCCTATCAAAGGCTGAAAGATTGGAAAGAGAAACGGTTGGCGGAAGGCTTCACCGACATTTCCTCCTTAAACCGTTTCCATGATTCGGTGATGCGCCGGGTGTTTGCCGTCGCCGCCGCGCGGTTGGGGAATCCTCCCTGCGACTTTTGCTGGTTTATCACCGGAAGCGGCGGAAGGGGGGAACAAGGGTATGTCAGCGATCAAGACCACGGATTAATCTACGAACCGGGGGACGGGGAGATCGACAAGTATTTTTCACGGCTCGGCAAGGAACTTGCCGACGGCCTCCACGCGCTCGGCTATCCCTATTGCCCCGGAAAGGTGATGAGTTCGAACCCCCTTTGGTGCAAATCATTCCCTGATTGGCAGAAACAAATGAAAGAGTGGCTGGAGGAGGGGAGCTGGGAAGCGGTCCGCTATCTCCAAATCTTTTTTGACGCCCGGGGGTTGAATGGGCGCGGGGAATGGATTTTGGCGTTAAAAGATTTCATCTTCGAGCATCAAAGAAAAAAGCCCGGCCTGTTGATCCGTATGACCGAACAATCCTTGAACGTGAAACGGGCCTTTGGACCGGTCGGTCAGGTTCTCGTGGAGGAAAAGGGGAAATATCACGGCATGATCAATTGGAAATATTCCGCGTACCTTCCCTATGTGAACGCGGTCCGGATCTTGGCCGTCAAGGAAGGGATCTACGAAACGTCTACCTGCGGCCGCATCGATCAGCTTTCTGCAAACGGGGGATACGGAGAGATCATGAAGGAAAAGAAGGAACTCTTCCAATCCCTGCTCCAACACCGGCTTTCCATAAAGACCTTTTCATACGAGGAATCCCACTATTTGCCTTGGGAAACGTTGAAGGACGATGAAAAAAAGGAAATGAAAAAAATGTTAAAAGAGGGAGCGAAATTACTGAAGGCCGTTCGGAAACGGGTGGAAAGGGATGTTAAACATGGCCTTTGAACCGGTTCTTTCCTTGATCCGCCGCCTTCAGGGGACCGTTTCCCGATACGCGGACTTCCCGATTGTCCAAAACCGGGAGCAAATGGCCCTTTTGAGGGAACTGCAAAAAGAGATGCAAAAAAGGGATCCCTTGAATACCCCCTTCGATCAGCTCGATGTGGTGGCCATAGACTTGGAAACGACGGGATTTTTTCCCGATAAAGGGGATGAGATCATCTCGATCGGCGCGGTGAAAGTGTCGGGAAAAAAAGTCTGTGATGACCAAACCTTCTATTCCCTCGTGAAACATGAAAAACCGCTGGCCGAAGAAATAAAGATCCTCACGGGCATTTCCAACGAACAGCTGAAAGCGGCCCCGCCATTGACCGAGGTTCTTCATCATTTTTTTCATTTTATAAGGGATTGCATCCTCATTGCCCACCATGCCGGCCATGAGAAAAATTTTTTGCAGAGGGCCTGCTGGAAAAGCTTCCGCAGCCCTTTCCCGCACCGGATCGTGGACATTTCCTTTCTTTCCCGGATCGCGGAACCCGATCTGAAACATGCGGAGTTGGAAGAAATCTGCGCCTGCCACGCAATCCCGGTCGTCAACCGGCATCACGCCCTCGGGGACGCCCTGTTGGCGGCGCGGGTTTGGTCCCTGTATATCGAAAAGGTGGAAAAGAAAGGTTGCCGTACCCTGCGGGAGCTCTATGAACGACTCGCAAAATCCGGTTAAAGCAAGTCCGCTTTTCCGGGACGCCCGGCCATTCCGTTTTCTTTCTTTGTCAGTTGCCCGCATGGCTCTTCCTCCCGCTTTCCCGAAGAAAAATTCCTTTCAAAAAGCAGGAAATCAAGCGGGCCTTGGGGAATGAAAAATTTGGAAGGGAAGGCGGACGGGTTCCGGTTTTCCCTTCCCTGGTTCCCGCCAACCGGCATCCGGCCCTTCCCGACGGGGAAATCTGCGGGATGCGGACGGGAGGTTTTTCCACGATAAAAGCGAAGGGGAGAGAAGGCCGTATGGCAAATCAGGAATGGGTCCGGCGATTGAAGGAATCGTTAAGGCTTCCGCTCTTTGTTGCGCCGATGTTTTTGATCTCCAATCCGGCGATGGTTTTAACGGCTTGCGAAGCGGGGGTCATCGGCTCCTTTCCGGCGCTGAACGCCAGAACCGGGGACATATTGGAAGAGTGGCTGAAGGAGATTAAGGGGCAATGGGACGAATGGAAACGGAAAAATCGGAAGGAACCGGCGCCATGGGCGGTCAATTTGATCTGCCACCGTTCCAACGCGCGCTACGGGGAGGATTTGAAACGAATCGAAAAATATCAGCCCCCGATCGTGATCACGTCCCTCGGGGATCCCGGACCGGTGGCGAAAATCGTCCATGGATACGGCGGGGTCGTCTTTTCCGACGTGATCAACGTCAAATTCGCCAAAAAGGCGATTGAAAAAGGGACGGACGGGTTGATTCTCGTGGCCGGCGGAGCGGGGGGACACGGCGGAACCTACAATCCCTTCGCCTTCCTCCATGAAGTGAGGGAATTTTGGGACGGTCCGGTCGTATTGGCCGGCGGAATGGCGAGGGGGGAGGACATCCTTGCCGCGGAGGTTCTCGGCGCCGATTTCGTTTACATGGGTTCGAGATTCATTCCCTCCGAAGAGAGCGCGGCGGACGAGGAATATAAACAAATGGTGCTGGACGCTTCCATCGAAGACATCCTCTATACGGATGCCTTCAGCGGCGTCCACGCCAATTTCCTCATCCCAAGCATCGTAAAGGCCGGCCTGGATCCGGCGGATTTGCAGGGGAAGGGAAAGGTCGATTTTTCCGAGATGAACGGTCCGAAGCGAAAGGCCTGGAAGGACATCTGGTCCGCCGGGCACGGGGTCGGCGCGGTCAAGAAACGGCAATCGGTGGCGGAAATTGTCGCCGAACTGGAGGCCCAATACCGCGCGGCCAAAAGGAAGATCGCAAACGGCCATGGGGAATAAATAGGAACGCCGCGCGCAGGAAAACGGGTATACGGCTCCACAGGATGCGAAAGAAAGGTAAATCTTTGCAATTGGAACTGCAAACGTGCTTTCCAAATCCGGGAAGGAATGAAAAGGCGGATCTTTCCGGAGGCAGACAGGCGAATCGCTATCCGTTTCATGCCGGAAGGATCGCTCTCTTCGCGAAAACCGTTCTGTTCCAGCATCCGGCATCCGTTCGTTCCCGCCCCGGACGGAAATGAAAAAACGAACTTGGCCGATGGACGCAAGTTCGTTTTTTCCGGTCAGCGGGCGTTCGGGAAGATCCTCCGCACCATTTCATTGAATTCTTCCGCGAACCCTTGGATCGGTTCGCCGTTGTTGATCTTTTGCGCGTAATCGTTCATCCGCTGGGCGAAGTCGGGATTTGCGGATACATACACGTTGTCGATGCTCGTATCGGCCCTTCTTACCCGGTCGGCGATCTTTTCTTCCAGCCTTTTGGACAGGCGGTCCACGTTATCGTCCAAAACGACGGCGACATAAGCGTTGCGGTCCGTGCAGATGACGTTGGCGGTATCGACTTCCTTTAAATCCGCCACTTGCCGCGCCGCTTCTTCGGCAACCGCATAACGGTTATTTCCGTTATTGTCCGCCCCGTAACGGCCGTTATCGTTCGTCATATCGGGATTGTTGACCGTATTCGGCCCATTGTCATTCCGGTCGTTGCCCGTAAAATCCCACGCATTTCTTCCGTCCCTTTGATCATTGACGTTCAGGGTGTTGTCCCGGTTTCTTGAAGTTTGTTCATTTTGATCTTGATCGCCGTTCATGCACCCGATCAGGCTGAAAGATGCGGCGGTCAGCAAAAACATCACCACCAGCTTCTTCATGATGCGATCCTCCTTCCATTTTTTCTTTTTATAGGATGTTCTCAACCGGAAGATTTATTCTCCGGTTCCGTGGAAACCGGCCTCCTTTTTTTTCCTGAAAAATTTTTCATGAGGTAAAAATGCAAAGGCTTTCCGGGAAAACCGGCCCGGAATCGTCCGGTCAGACATCGGTTTTTTCTTCCCATAAGCCGACGGCCAAATGCTTCCAATCGCTGCCTGGCTAAAGCGATCGGTGAAATCGACATGATTGAGGCGGAGGCATATCCTTCCGATCCAGACACTCCCGATGCCGGCGGAACGGGGAAAGGACCGCATCTCTTTACAAAAGTACGGGCGCCTCCGGACAGGCCGGGGACGTGCGGCGCTGCCGGCGATCGGCGTCCCGGCCGTGACATCCGGGCCTAAACTAAACGTTCGCCGCGAAAACGGATAGAAGGCCGGCCGGCTGCTCCCGGATGAAACCTTTCATACGTGCCGGCGGAGCGGTTGGAAAAGCGGGGCCAAACCGGATTGAAAAGCCCTTGCCGGTCTTTCCGTATCGCACATCAATAGGCGTCAACCGTCCGGATGCGGCCCGGCTTCATCCCGGAAGGACAGAAAAAATTCCCGCCTTAAACATTGACTATCGGTTCAGCAATGATAAGATTACGGTAGAACGCCAAGGAGAAAAAGGTGAATGGCCGTGAGCTTCATCAAGCTGGAAAATGTCCATAAGCGGTACCGGATGGGGGAAGTGACGATCCATGCGGTGCGGGGGGTCAGCTTTACGATTGAAAAGGGCGAATTTGCCATCGTCGTCGGTTCCTCGGGGGCCGGAAAAACGACGGTCCTCAACCTTTTGGGCGGGATGGACCGGGCCGATGAGGGGACGATCATCGTCGACAAGAAAGACATCAGCGCGTATAACGATAAGATGCTGACGGAATACAGGCGGAACGACATCGGTTTCGTCTTTCAATTTTACAACCTCGTCCCCAACCTCACCGCCAAGGAAAACGTGGAATTGGCGGTGCAGATCAGCAAGAACCCCCTTGACGCGGAAGAAGTGCTGGAAAGGGTCGGTTTGAAAGAACGGATGAACAATTTTCCCTCCCAGCTTTCCGGAGGCGAACAACAGCGGGTGGCCATCGCCAGGGCGCTGGCGAAAAACCCGAAACTTTTGCTTTGCGACGAACCGACCGGCGCCTTGGACTACCAAACGGGCAAAACGATCCTGAAACTTTTGCAGGATACGGCGAGAAAAACGGGGATGACGGTCGTGATGATCACCCACAACTCCGCACTGACGGACATGGCGGACAAAGTCATCCGGATGAAAAGCGGGGAAGTGACCGCCATCGAAAGGAACGAAAATCCCGTTCCCGTGGAAAGGATTGAATGGTAATGGGAAGCCATCCGATGTCCAAGCTATGCTTTCGCACCATCTGGAAGACGAAGACCCGCTTCCTTTCCATCTTTGCCATCATCGCCCTCGGAACGGGATTTTTCGCCGGGATCAATGCGACGGAACCGGACATGATCCTTTCCGCCGACGAATATTTTAAACGGACCAACCTTTCCGATCTTCGCGTGTATGCGCCGCTCGGATTGGATAAAGAGGACATGGAAAGGGTGAAAAAGGAAAAGGGGATCGGAAAAGTCCAGGATGGGTATTCCAAAGATCTTTTCCTGACCACCGGGCAGGGCAACACGTACATTGTCAGGGTGTACAGCTATAATGAAGACGATTTCCGCGGGAAAAAGGGACTGAATCAGCCGGTGCTGAAGGCGGGCAGGCTGCCGGAAAAGCCGGGCGAAATCGCCGTGGAAGGGGGAAAATACGCTCCCGGGGATGTCATATTGGGCAGCAACGTTACTTTGTCGGCGGCGGAGGATGAAAAAACCGGGGATGTTTTGAAACGGCAGACCTTTACCGTCGTCGGCGTCATCGATTCCCCTTTATATATCAGCTTCGAACGGGGCCAGACCAACATCGGGGACGGTGGCATCGATTTCTTTGCCTTCATCCCGGAAGAAGATTTCGCCGGCGAAAAACCGACGGACCTTTTTATCCAAACGGAGGAATCCCGCCGCTTGACCGCCTTTACCCGGGAATATGACAAACATTTGCAGCCGATCAAAAAATCGCTGGAAAAACTCGGGTCCGAGGCTGCCTCCGCCGACAAAAGGGATTTGGCGAGGCAGCTGGACGCGGCGAAAGCGGAACTGGCCGAGCAAAAACGGAAAGCAAAGGAGCGGCTCGCCGCCGGGAACAGGGAGCTTTTGCGCGCGGAGCGGGACATCGGGAGGGGCGAAGCGGATTTAAAGGCGCAAGAAGAAGCGGCCGAAGCCCAATTGAAACAGGCGAAAGCGGAATTGGAAGAGGCAAAGGGGGCTTTGGCGAAGGGAAAAGCGGCCTACAAAGAAAATGAGGAAAATTGGCAGGCCGCCTATCGGCGCTATCTGCAGGAAAGGGAAAAATTGGTTTCGGCGAAGCGTGAACTGGACCGAGGGTTACAGGAAATAAAAGCGACGGAAGGGGAGCTGGAAGCGGCTGAAGTCCGGCTGGAACAAGGGCGGAAACAGCTGGAAGAACTGGAACGGACCATCGAGGCATTACGCTCGCTGCGGGAGGCCCTGCTCCAAAGCCCCCCGATTTCCCGGGAAACATTCAAACAGCTGATCGAAAATGCCGGCCTGCCCGAAGAAATGAAGGAATGGCTGTTGAACAGCTATAACGGGGAAAACGGCCCGGCCGTCGCCGCCCAATTGGATAAGACCCTTTCAGAAATGGAACAGGAATGGACCGGGCAAAAGAAGGTTTACGAAAGGGAAAAGGCGGAATACGAAGCCGGACGGGACCTCCTCGATGGGGCGAAGAAAGAATACCGGTCCGAATTGAGCCGCTATGAAAACGGCTTGGCGGAGCTCAAGGCCGCGGAGGAGGAATTGAAGAGGGGCAAAGCGGAGCTGGACCGGGCAAAACGGGAAATCTCCCGGAACGAAGAAAAAATCGCCGCCGGGGCTATCGAGATCACCCGGAAGGAAAGGGAACTGCAGCAGGCGCTGTCGGAAGGGAGGAACCGGCTGAACGCGGCGAAGGCGAAATTGGCGGAAGAACGGAAAAACTACGAGGCGGAAAAGGCGAAGATTTTGAGCGAAATTCGCCAAGGGGAAGAAAAAATCCGGGATTCGGAGAAAAATTGGCAGGAGATCCCGGATGAATGGTTTGTGTTTACAAGGGACGGAAATCCGGGCTATTCCGGATACGGGGACGATGCGGAAAGGATCGGCGCGGTGGCGAAGGTTTTCCCCCTGTTCTTCTTTTTGGTGGCCGCCCTCGTGTGTTTGACGACCATGACGCGGATGGTGGAAGAAGATCGGGTGCAAATCGGGACCTTGAAGGCCATCGGTTACGGATCCGGACGGATCGCCGCCAACTATTTGATCTACGGTTTTTCCTCCAGCCTGTTGGGATCCCTGTTCGGGCTTGCCGTCGGTTTCCGGCTGTTTCCGAAGGCGATCATGGAGTCCTACCAAATCATGTATACGATTCCCGACATTTTAACGCCCTATCATTGGGATCTAGCCGTCCTTTCCACCGCCATCGCCCTTCTGACGACGACGGCCTCCACCTTTTTGGCGGTGATGCAGGAATTGCGGTCCGTGCCGGCGAGGCTGATGCAGCCGCGGGCGCCGAAGCCGGGGAAGCGGATCCTTTTGGAGAGGATCACTCCCCTGTGGTCCCGGCTGTCCTTTTCCTACAAGGTCACTTTCCGGAACATCTTCCGGTACAAGCGGCGATTTTTCATGACCGTGCTGGGCATTTCCGGCTGCACCGCCCTGTTGATCACCGGTTTCGGATTAAGCGACTCCATCAATGATATCATGGGAAAACAGTTTAAGGAAATTTTTCTCTATGACGGCCAGGTCATCGCGGAAGGATCGGATGGGGAAGCTGTAGACTGGGCGGCGATTTTGGGGACCCGGAAAGAAGTCCAAGCCTACATGCCCTTAAGCGGCGAATCGGTCGACGCCCTGCTTTCCGGATCGAACCGTTCCTATGAAGCCAACTTGCTCATTCCGAAAGAACCGGAGGAGCTGGATCCGTTCATTCATCTCCGGGAAAGAAAGACAAAACGTGCCATCCGCATCCCGGAGGACGGGGCCGTCATCACCGAAAAGCTGGCCGAACTGTTGAACGCCGGACCGGGGGATACGATCCGTTTCCGGGATCCGGACAACCATACCTACGCAGCGAAAATCTCCGCCGTTGCCGAGAATTACATGTCCCATTATCTATACATGTCCCCGGCGTACTATGAAAAAATAACGGGGAAGGCCCCGGATTACGATAAGGCGATTTTTTCCTTGAGGGATCCGGAAGGAAACGGCAGGACGGCCTTGGCGGAAGATCTGATGAAGCAGGACGGGGTGGTGAACGTCTTTTTCCTAAAGGATATCGCCGACAATTTCCACAATACGTTAAAAAGCCTCGATTCCGTCGTGCTGATCCTCATTGTCTCCGCGGGGGCCCTCGCCTTTGTCGTGCTCTATAATTTGACCAACATCAACATCACCGAACGGATCAAGGAAATCGCGACGGTCAAAGTGCTCGGCTTCCGGAATTGGGAAGTGGATGCTTACGTTTACCGGGAAAATTTGCTCCTGACCTTGATCGGGACATTGACCGGTTTCCTATTGGGAATCCTTCTCCACCGCCATGTGATCGATACGATGGAAATCGATACGATGATGTTCGGCCAGCAGGTTCATCCGGACAGCTTCCTTTGGTCGGCCCTTTTGACCTTCGCCTTTTCCATCGCCGTCAACCTGGTCATGCATTACAGACTGAAGGGCATTCCTATGGCGGAATCGCTGAAATCCGTGGATTAGGAAGCGGGGGACGAAAGCGGAAAACAGCCGGCGATCCGGAAGCGGGCATTTCCCATCCCCGGGCCTGCAGCCTTGATGGTGACGATGGTCAACGGGGCCCGGCCCGTTAATGTGGTACAGATTGGGGAGGAGCAGTGCGGTACGGAGTTTATGGGAAAAAGAAGCGGGAAACTGCATCTGCGATTTTGGGAAAAATCTTCCATAGGAGATGTGGGATAAAAACAAAGCCCCCTGTTGAACAGGGGGCTGAAATCATATTTTCAAGGGAAGAGAAAAGGTTTCAGGTGACGATGCTAAGCCCTATGTTTCTTCATAAAAAATTCAAATAATATATCGATAAGAACAACGAGGGTTGATTTCAGCGGTATTTGCAAAATAATCGGAGTGATGAACATTATTTTATTCCAAAGGATACTTCCTTTGACACAAGCCGGGTCATCCGGCCAAGGACAACCCCTTTATTTCATGAATATCAGGGGGGCAATGGAAGGAAAACGGCTTGGACGACGTTTAGTGAAGATCAAATCGACGTCAATTTCCGTCAATTCCCGGTTTTATTGGAGATGACCGATATTCTGCCCGAGTATGCCTACAAAGGGGCGGCGAGCATTCGTTTAGACGCGATCGGTTTTATATGGAAGGAATCCGGCACCAGTTGCATGCATCTGCCCCAGACCCATGCCATCATTCAATTGTGGCGGCTCGTTCTCGATTATTTTACACCAAATACCCAAATCATCACCGAAACGAACGTGCCGCATGCTGAAAATATCAGCTATTTCGGAGACGGGACAAATGAGGCCCACATGGTCTATCAATTTTCGCTCCCGCCGCTCGTGTTACATGCGTTCACGGTTCATAACTCGCGAAAATTAACGGAGTGGGCGAAAACCATCGGGAAAGTCTCCGACCAAGCCACCTATTTTAATTTTTTGGCCAGCCATGACGGAATCGGCATGCGTCCGACAGAAGGGATTTTGTCGGAAGAAGAGAAACAATTATTGGTGGAGAAAGTGTTGCAAAACGGCGGACGAGTCTCCTATAAAACGAATACCGACGGAAGTCGGTCGGTCTACGAATTGAACATCAATTATTTTGACGCGCTCATGAACCGGGATACCGATGTCACGGAAGAGCGGCAAGTTCAAAAAATGCTTGCGGCCCATGCGATTTTACTATCGGTAATCGGTGTTCCGGCCATCTATGATCATTCGCTGCCCGGCTCGCGCAATGATTATAAGGGCCTTGAGGAATCGGGAATCAACCGCCGGATCAATCGTGAAAAACTTGAATACGGTCGCATTGTCCATGAATTGGAAAATAATTCCCGGCGCAAAGCGATTTTTCACGGCTTGAAACGAATGATCGAAATCCGCCGCAAACAGCCGGCATTCTCGCCCTATGCACCGCAAAAGATCCTTGAACTGGGCGATCACGTATTTGCCTTAAAAAGGGAGAACGAACATACGGGTGAATCGGTTTATTTGGTTGTGAACGTCACGCCTAACACGGCAAGGGTCGACTTGGGAATAAGCGGAGAGGATTTGTTTACGGGTGAAAAAGTGAATGGATCCTTCTCATTGTCCCCGTACCAGTTTGTGTGGATCAAGTAACCGGGGGGACGGATGTTTTTCGGCAGCCGGGGGATGTTCTTTAGGATTCAACCCCCCTGAAATTACTGATCGGATGAAAAAGGGCGTAACCTGGCCCTTTCTTTTCTAAAATAGGATGTGAAGGAAGGAACAGGAGCTGGATTTTCATGAGATTTTTAATCGCAACGGATTCTTTTAAGGATTCCCTTTCCGCATATGAGGCGGGGAAAGCCGCAAAAAGCGGAATTTTGCGGGCGTTTCCTGAAGCGGAAGTGGAGATCGCTCCGATGGCTGACGGCGGAGAGGGAAGCGTCGACGTTCTTTTATCCGGAAATCCCGATTCGGCAAAGGGAATCGAAGTGTTCGTACACGGTCCGCGGATGGAACGGGTAAAGGCAACCTATGCCGTGATCGGGCAGGATGGGGAGGAAACGGCATTTATTGAATCGGCCCAAAGCAGCGGACTCATGCTCCTTGCCCCGGCGGAACGAAATCCGATGTATACAACGACTTACGGCCTTGGGGAACAGATCCGCGATGCGGTCAAACGGGGATATCGCCGCATTGTCATCTCCCTTGGCGGAAGTGCGACGAACGACGGCGGCGTCGGCATGCTGCAGGCCCTCGGATGGAAATTTTATGACGAAACGGGGCAGGAAATCGGAAAAGAAGGAAATCCTTTGTTGAAAGTTGCGAGTTTTTCGGATGATGACGCCATCCCTGAGCTGAAGGAATGCCGATTTATTGCCGCCAGTGATGTCATGAATCCCTTTTATGGGGAGAAGGGAGCGGCTTACGTTTTTGCCCGGCAAAAAGGGGCGAATGAATCTGAAATTGCCGTGCTGGACCAAGCGTTACGGAAGCTGGCCAAACTGTTTGAAAACCATTACGGTGTCAATGTGCAAGAAATTCAAGGCGCAGGGGCGGCCGGAGGGCTCGGCGGCGCCATCGCCGCCTGTTTGAACGGCCGCATTTCCTCCGGGGTGGAAACGATGATAAAGCTGACAAGATTGGAAGAAAAAATAAGGCGGGCCGATGTGGTCATCACCGGGGAAGGAAGCTTGGACAACCAGTCCATGATGGGCAAAGTGCCGATCGGCGTGGGAAAACTGGCAAGGAAGCACGGGAAAATTGCCGTCGGCATCGCCGGCCGGATTGACACGGAACTGCAAGAAATCAATCGGTTTCTCCATGCGGTCTTCTCCATCCAAACGGAATGCCGTCCGTTAGCGGAAGCCCTTCAACCGAATATTGCCGCCAAACAGATTGAAGTAACGGTCGAGCAGGTTGTCCGAATGCTACGGGCGGGGGTTGCGTGAAATGGTGTCAAACGTCAGTGAAAAAGCCGCAGTCACGCGTCAGCGAATTGACACCGGTTTTTACCGTCTGTGGAAAACGTATTGCAAAAATTTCATGATGCTCCACAGCGCGACGCTAATAACGCCGGCCAGAAGATGATGCCCATTTTTTACAACCCATTTTCCCCCCAATGGCTCTTATCAGCAACGTAACAAGTCAGGGTGAATGGTGGGTCTTTAATTGGGGAGATTTTTCCTAGTTTTAGAATTACGACCATTGCGAGGATCATGAAATAATTCCGCGACCGGGAAGAAAAGCGGCGAATTGCCAAAACACATGTGGAAAATGTAGAAAAAAGAAAATCCAAGCAAGAAGATCATGTAGGAAGTTTTAGAGAAAATAAAATCATTTTAATCGACAGAAAGGCGGAGGGAGGGCTGAGGGTCCTTGATCAGAAATTCTCCGCCTGTTTCGTTATGGATTGGGATAATAATGTTGGTATTCTTGTTGAGGGAACTGTACGTTATTCGGAACGCTTAAAAGCCCTAATCCTGAAATTACGCAGAGAAGAAGAAGTAAACCTAATTCAAAAAAAGACAAAATTTTCCACCTGTTACAAGGTCAGGAGATCAGTTGTATTCATCTACATACTGACCCACATTCCAAAATAGTCCTAAAGAAATGAAACTAAAAACAAATAATACCATGTTGATTTCTCTTTTTGTCAAGGCCGATTATTTTTTCACCAAAATCGCCGGTTTAAAATTCCCCGGAAGGACCTCTTGGATCCTTCTGTTTTTCTTGTTGGTTTTCGCTTGGATTTGGAAGGGGGATTGGGGGAGTGAATATATTTTCGGACGGTTTTCCGATCGATCCCTTCCCTTGCGATATCGGAAATACTCATTCCCCTTTCATACATCTTTTTGATCATGAAAAATTCCTCTCTCGTAATCAAAAACCTAGCTCCTCTCGTTGACACTATGCTATTGCAAGTGGGGAATTTTATTCCGGCTATATTGGGGATTTTATCATCGGCTTTAACAGTATACAATGCAATAGAAATTGTTCTGCGTTTTGAATTAGAACCGGCAATAGTAAGGTAAATAAGGATTATTTCAACATTCGGACATCCTTGAGCTTTAACCTTGAATCAAAAGAGCAAAACGACTGATCTCATCCAATTTCACTTTCCTCGAAACGGCGGCATGCGGAAAAACGGGATGTTTGAATGTTGTGGATGACAAACTTTAAAACCGAACATAGATTCCCTGACAAGCAGTTGTCGCAGCTGGGAGATATATTTATTCATGAGACAAAACATAGAAAAATCGTGTAAGGATTGCGGAGACAGCAGCCTGCTGATGCGATGCAAAAATTCGTAAAAGCGGATACGAATTTCGACCGGAGGGGATCGGGATGGAAAAACGGGTGTACGTTGCCATAACGGGCGTTCACCATTATTTCGGAACGAAGATTTTTCAACTAAACCAAGTCATCGTATTGACGAAAGAACCGGACAATCCCTATGATGCCGAGGCGATCCGGGCGGAAATCCCATCCATCGGCAAGGTGGGTTATGTGGCCAACAGCACGCATACCGTCCCCCGGGGTTGCCATAGCGCGGGGAGAATCTATGACACTTTTGAACAAAGCATTGTTGGCGCTGTAAGGTTTATCCTGAACGATACGGTGATTCTGGAGCTTTTGCCCGAGGTGAAGAGGATTCATTTTTTCATGGGATGGGAAGAGAGCAAAATATTCGGGTAACCGGTTCGTTTTTTGCGAAGCATCCGTTTCAATGGTGAAAGGAAATCAAATCTCGTTCTCGAATAACGATAAATAGCGGGAATTCTATGAAACAGGGGTGCCAGAAAATGACGGAACGGTTGATACGATTGCTTCGCATTCTGATCCTCATCCAATCGAAACCGGGCATCCTGGCGCGGGAACTGGCCGAGCGATGCGAAACGACGGAACGGACCATCTACAGGGATCTTGAACTGTTGAGCCTGATCGCTCCCATCACCCATCTCGGGCACGGGAAAGGGTATCGCTTTATCGGGAATTTTTCTTTATATCCGTTAAACTGGACCGAGCAGGAGGCGTTGGCCTTCTCCATGTTGCCTTCGGTGATCGATCCGGTCAAGGGGATGTTGCCTCCCGGTTTTGAGACGGCCTATGAAAAGGTGATGGCCGCTTACCGGAAAGAAAAGATGGAAAACGACGAGATCCTGGATCGCGTCGCCCGGGTGATCCAGATGGGAACGCCGGCCTATCGGGAGGAATCCACCCATTTTTTATCCGCCATCATCCAGGCGATTCTTTCCCAACATACGATCGATACCGTCTATCATACCCAGAGCAGGAATATCGAGACGCGGAGAAAAATCGACCCCTATTATCTCGTTCCGCGAGAAAACCGGTTTTACCTGATCGGGTATTGCCATTTGGCGAAGGAAGTGAGGACGTTCCGCATCAGCCGCTTTAAAGCGGTCAACATTTTGGAACAAACTTTTGACAAGGATCATTTCAATATCCAAGCCTATCTGCAGCATTCCTGGTCCATCGAAAGGGGAGACCGGCTGATCCGCTTCAAGGTCCGCTTTTCGCCGAAAGTGGCACGGTACATCAAGGAGGAAGAACTGTTTGTAAAACCGAGGATGACCGACCTGGAAGACGGCAGCCTCCTCTTCGAAGTGACCCTCAACCATGACCGGGAGTTTCTTAACTGGATCTGTCAATACGGACCGGAAGCGGAGATTTTGGAACCCGAATCGTACAGGAAGAAAATGCGCGATATGTTGATGTGCTGGCAAAAAATCTACGAATAAAACCGGTCATAGCCTGTACGAACTGGAAGGGGACAACTTCTGTTTTTACTCTTAGGAACATTTGTCATCATTTTTTGAGCTGTTAAATGATCTCGTGGCGTATGCCCGATTCACTCCGGTAATCCAAAGTCCCTGAACCCCCTTGCAATCTGGCTTCCGTGAGGGATCGTAAAGGTTTCGCTCCGTTTGTTTGATCCGGTCGCTTTCCTTTTGTCGTGTAAGCCTTCAGCCATATTCTCTGCAAATTGTAAAATTGTAAAGGGAATCCATAAAATGCAAAATCCCGGAACGATGGTCGCCAAACAGCGGGCTGTGGAAATCATTTCATTGGGAGCCCGATCGAATGAAGAACGGGATAAGTTGGCCATCCTGACCCATCATTTGCGGCAAGTTCATCTTCCTTATGAATTTCACACCAAAGCCCCATATCCCATACAGCGGTTGAAAGCGTTTGAGAAATACGCAAAAGAGGCGAGAGAATATGATTCGAACTACTATAAAGACGATTTTGTAGAGTTTGCCGATGAAGATTAGTGAGCTTTAATCAACCGATATGACATGGTTTTCCATGTCACAATGAAGTCAGAGGGGATCCGCAATGGAATTTGAATTCTAATTCGATACCTGTTTAGATGAGGTCATCCAAAATCGCCGAGGCGATCGTAGAGAATTGGCCAAAGATAATAGCTCGTGCGTATGAAATGATCCGATCCTGCCGTTGCCAAGACGGGTCTCCGGCATGTATCCAATTGTTTCATTGCGAGCGGCAAAACGAGATGTTGTATAAAAAGGGTGGGATTATCCTTTTGGAAGGGATGATGGAGATTGTGAAAACGAAGATGAATAGGATTTAAGTTTATATACATACTTTAAGTCTTACGAACAAACTTGTTTAAAAAAGTGATGCAAACACTTAGAATCTACTGTAATCTGATATTGAGATATTTAATATTCTTCACGATTAAACTATTTTAACCGAGTAATCTCACAATAGCTTACTCTATTTTTGACCTTATTCGATTTAATGATGTTTATTAATATGTAATTTTGGAAGGTGTTTTTATGAATCGGAATGATCTTCTGTTCCTTGCCAAACTTCGAATTCTTGTAGGTTATTTAGGAGAAAGAAACCAATATGGCTGGTGGCAAAGTTCTTTTTTCGGAGTCAGCAGTCAGCCATTTTTAAGACCGGTATTCGTGAAAACAACGCTCCTTGCCCAATATTACGGTGTGAAAGAAGCCGCAACCAGAGTTCATGATGAACATATTGGTGTTGGTCGCGGAGTTTATCATCTGTTCCGTCTTCCCGAGCGATATGAGCAGGAACTTCATACCATTATTTGTGAAGAGGAATTAAATCAACATTTTTCCAAGATGATTACTGATAAGGAAACTGCCTGTCAAATGTTAGGACAATATGCTAAGTCAGATGTAGAAATTTTATCTGGTCCGGTTAGAGTTGGTGGTCTTGAAGATTTAGAGAGGAAAGAAGTTTGGCAAACTGTAGCCCAATATTACAAAAGGGCTTTTGAAGCCGATAATCAAATTTTTCCTTTCTTTTCAGAAAAATAAGAAGGGATACGTTATCAATGGGAAGCGAGCAACTTTATACTACACAACTTCAAGCTGGTTTGGGAGCAATTGAAGAGACGAAAAGACTATTTACAATTTGGGAACCAGGGATGAGCGCTTCGCAACTTTTTCAGGTGGCTTTGGAAACTGGGATTTTTCCACACATGTCTGCAAGAAGACTTCGAAATCTTGTTACGGAATGTTTTAGTCCTAGGTATTTGATTAAGAATGATTATCCAGCTTATTTGCTGAAAGAGCTCATGCAATGTTTAACACCATCCGAATTCAATCAGTTATTGTTCTTGTATACATCTCGTGCAAACCCTATTTTGGCTGACTACGTGCGTGAGGTGTATTGGCATTATTACTCGAGCGGTCGTGAATTTATTGACAATGAGGTAGCGAAAGAATTTGTGATAAAAGCCACACAGCAGGGAAAAACGATTAAACCTTGGTCTGAAAGTACGATCCGACGGGTTGGTTCTTATTTAACCGGTTGTTGTGCCGATTTTGGCTTATTAGAACCCGGAACAAAAAGTGTCCGTAAAATTCTTCCATTTAGGATTGAGCAGAAGGTTGCTGCTTTCCTAGCTTATGATCTGCATTTTTCTGGATTGGGAGATAACGCCATTCTTTCTCACCCGGACTGGCAGTTGTTCGGAATGGAATGGGATGATGTCAGGAACGAACTAAAACGGCTGTCATTAAAAGGGTTCTTTATTGTTCAGAGTGCCGGGGAAATCACTCGAATTAGTTGGAAGTATTTGAATTGGGAGGAATTTATAAATGGAATCGCTTAATGATGTTTGGAATGAATTGATAGAGCGTCTTCAACATGGAAGAGAACTGGGATATGCCGGTTTCGAACCAGTTTACTATTTAATTTTTTCCCCCAACCAGATTCTTGAAGTGAAACGTCGGATGCCTGCTTGGATGACAAAACTGCGAAATAAAGAATGGGATGTACATACTTTTTCCATTGCTGAGCAAATTCTGGATATTCTACGAAATTCCCCGTTACGGAAAATTTGGATTGCAGCAGATCGAAAGAATCCGTTGGAATGGGATAAGACAAATAAAGCTTTGTCTAATGCGATTGAGACTAACGGTGAATTGGAATCTAGATTAATGCATAAGTTGGAAGAACTAGAAAAACAGAAGAATCCTATCCTTCTTGTTACTGATTTAGAAGCACTTCATCCTTATATACGAATAGGTGTGATTGAAAGTAAGTTGCAAGGAAAGTTTCGAGTCCCAACGGTGTTCCTTTACCCAGGTGAGCGAACTGGAAAAACCAAGTTGAAATTCTTAAAGTTTTACCCAGAGGATGGTAACTATCGTTCGGTTCATATCGGTGGATAAAATCTGTGAAATAAGAGGTGGATATGGATGGACGGTAATATCAAGATAAAAAACTTGTTTGACCCTGCGAAAAATATATATCGAACGATTGAGAAGGTTATCACTTACAATGTTTCACAAGAAGAGCGATTGAAGGCTGAAATTTCTGAATATGTCGTGACGGAAAGTATTGAAAGTCAATTTGAACGATTACTGACAAAGATGCAAACTGCTATGGAAATGGGCGGAGAAAACGAAATTGGCGTATGGGTCTCCGGTTTTTACGGTTCCGGAAAAAGCTCTTTTACCAAATATCTTGGAATGGCATTGGATGAACGAGTAAAAATTGATGGAATTCCATTCAGACAGTATTTGGCGGATCGTTTCCATAAAAGCCAAACTAAAGCACTTCTTAATACCGTGGCCAAGCGATTCCCAGCAGCGGTTGTGTTTCTCGACCTAGCAAGTGAAATGTTGACCGGAGCTACCATGGAGGATGTTTCTACGGTTCTCTATTACAAGGTCCTCCAGTGGGCAGGATATTCTCGAAACCTCAAAGTGGCGGCTTTTGAACGCAAACTGAAAAAAGACGGTCGTTATGAAGAGTTCAAACAAAAGATTTATAATGAATTGGGGGTGGATTGGGAGTCTGTTCAAAATGATCCATTGGTGATAGACAGCTTCATTCCGGAAATTGCTCATCAGATGTATCCACAATTGTTCAAAACCCCGACCTCTTTTTCTACGGAAACACGGGATATTGTACAATTTGAGAATGAACGCGTCCGAGAAATGATCGAGATCGTCCGTGAGACATCGAAAAAAGAGTACATTATCTTTATTGTGGACGAAGTTGGACAGTATGTAGGTTCTCGTCCAAACCTCATCCTAAATCTGGATGGATTGGCTAAAAATCTAAAAAACATTGGCGACGGAAAAGTCTGGATCATAGGAACCGCTCAACAGACACTCACGGAGGATGATCCCAAAGCGGCTCTAAACTCACCAGAGTTATACAAACTCAAAGACCGTTTTCCAATACAAGTCGATTTGGAATCTAGGGATATTAAGGAAATCTGTTATCGACGTCTGTTAGGGAAATCTCCTGAAGGAGAGTCTATCCTTGGGCGATTGTTCGATCAGTTTGGGCAAAGCCTTCGTCATCATACCAAGTTAAAGAATGCGAAGTATTACGACTCGGATTTCAGTAAAGAGACGTTTATCAATCTTTATCCGTTTCTTCCCGCTCATTTTGACATCCTTCTCCATTTGTTGGGAGCATTGGCTAAATCGACGGGCGGAATCGGTCTGCGTTCGGCGATTAAAGTAATTCAGGATATTCTGATCGAAGGCGTGGATGGACAATTACCTGTTGCCGAAAAAAGTGTGGGATGGTTGGCCACGACAGTCACATTGTATGATGCTTTGGAAAGAGATATTCGAAGGGCGTATCCTTCGATTTATGATTCAGTTGAAAAGGTCAAGATTCATTTTGCTGATTCCGAGCTAGATCAGGATATAGCGAAAACGATCGCTGTAATGCAAATTTTGGACAATTTGCCTGTGACAATTGACAATGTGGCCAGTTTGATGCATCCGAGAATTGATGCACCCTCCCAATTAGATGAGGTGAGAGAAGCGGTCAAGGAATTACTGAACCATCCCAAAGTCCCGTTGGGTGAGCAAAATGGAGAGTACATTTTTTTCAGCGAAAAAGTAAACGAAATTGCAATAGAGCAAGCGCAGCTCCCTCTTCGTACTGCTGATTTACGACGAATTTTCAATGAAGCTCTACGGGATGTTTTCAGTCCGCTTCCGTCAACTCGGTTGCATGGTGTCCGAACTGTTACTTCCGGGCTTAAGGTACAAAACGGTTTAACCCTTGTTTCCTTAGCTGGAGAAGGAGAACCAATACAAACTGTGGTGAAATTGGTGGAACCAAATGAGTATGAAGAGGTCCGTAACCAGTTGGTGGATGAGTCTCGGCAAAAAAGTTCCCAGTATTTCATTTACTTGATTGGTCGGAACATGCCAGAAATCGATGAGACCGTGGCTGAAATATTTCGATGCAGAGAGATTTGTGACCGTTACCGTAACGATCCGGACAAAGACATTAAGGAATACTGTAATTCGCAGAATGATCGTGCTACCAAATTGACAGTGAACTTGCAATATTATATTAAACAATGCTTGTCCAAGGGTTCTTTCATTTTCCGAGGTCAAGTCACAGCGGTTGAAAACCTGAACCAAGACGTTTATGAAGCATGCAAGAAATACTTGGATGATGTGGCCCCACAGGTCTTCGACCGTTATGCAGAAGCTCCCGTTCGTGTGGAGACTTCTGTTGCCGAAATGTTTCTTAGGAAAGGTAATCTTTTAGCTATTGATTCTAAAGTTGACCCGCTGGGATTGGTGCAAATCCAACGTGGAGGAGCTTTCATTGACACCAATCACATAGCGCTGATCAGTATTCGCGACTATCTGGAACGTAATGGGATGGTAGAAGGAAAACGATTAATGGAATATTTTACCAATGCACCATTTGGTTGGTCGCAGGATACGCTTCGTTATCTGATTGCTGTTCTATTGGTAGCCGGAGAAATTAAGCTGAAAGTGTCAGGGCGCGAAATTACTGTAAACGGACAACAAGCCATTGATGCCTTGCGAACCAACAATTCATTCAAAACCGTGGGAGTGGCCTTACGAGAAGAACGGCCATCTAATGAAGTTTTGGCTAGGGCAGCGGAACGATTAACCGATCTTATAGGGGATTTGGTACTACCATTAGAAGAAGAGATCAGTAAAGCGGCATCAAAATACCTTCCGCACATTCAGTACCGAATTGCTTCATTAAAAGGAATTCTCTCGACGTTGGAACTACCTGGCGTAGAACGGGTTGATTCGTTGAATCGAGAGATTGCCGATATCCTGTTTACAGATGCTTCGGATGCGCCTCAAAGATTGGGTGGCGAGGAATCGTCCCTCTATAATGATTTGAAATGGGTCGAAGAAGTTCAGCAGTCCTTTGATCAGGGATTAAAAGAAACGATCCAGCAACTTCGGGAGTATTGCCGTGAGATTAACTCCATGCCTAACTCTGGTATACCAGGACTGTTGCGTGAAAATCTGGCGGATGAGTTAAACCGTGTCAAACAATTGTTAAACAAAGAGGATTTCTACAAACATGCAGATGATTTGAATATTATGCGAACCACCATCATGGCAAGAATTCGAGATGCAGCACAGAGCATGTTGGAAGCTCAAAAGGATAAGGTTCGCGAAGTGGAGCAAGATTTGCGTCGAATTCCGGAGTGGAATGAGCTCTCCCAAGAGGAGCAAAATGGCGCTTTGGCGCAGATTGAAACATTGATTGTAGATGTACCACTCAATCTACAAGGGCTAAAGCAACTAATCTCTCGAGAATTTGAGATAAATTCCTATGTTCAGGATCTGAAAAAGAAAATTATCTCATTGGGACAGCAACGGCTACGTCAGCGCTTGGAAGAAGTCCAGGCGAAAGCCAAAATCAAGGGTGAAACCAAAATCAAACGGTCTCTTCGTCTACCATCTACTGTTACCAGCGCAAGTCAGCTGGATACATTGATCCGTCAAATTCAGCAACTGAAAGACGAAATGGCAATCTATTCAAATGTTGAGATCATTATTGAAATTGAGGGCTGATGCACGATGGCATTTGACCAAAGCACCCGCAATCGTCTGCAACGATTTGTGAGTGAGGTACGAGAACTCCTGACCGAGGAGTTTACGTACCAGCTTCGATATGAATATGGGATGGATCCAGCCACAGGGGAAGTCAGTGATATAGATCGGTTAACCCATTTGGATGATACTCGAAGGGAAACAGCCCGATTGCTTCGGGATATGTTGGATCACTATGTTGCGGGAAGTTCTTTTGGTAAGAAAGAATGCCTTGAGAGAATTGTCCGCGAGCAGGCCTTTACTGTGCTAAACCGTCTGTGTGCTCTTCGAATGGCTGAGGCTCGTGGAATTCTTATCGAGTCTGTGGCTAATGGCTACAACTCAAAAGGGTTTCAACTATATGCCCGCCTTGCCGGGATCGCCCTGGGAGAAACCGGTGATGCTTATCGTTCTTATCTGTTTAGTCTGTTTGATGAACTATCTTTGGATCTGCAGGTTCTCTTTGACCGATACAGCCCGCAGGGGCGTCTCTTTCCACGCGAATCGGTGCTACTTGAGCTGCTTGAAAAGATTAATCATCCAGAAATAGCACCATTATGGGCGGAAGATGAGACGATCGGCTGGATATATCAGTATTTTAATTCAGCTGAGGAGCGCCGAAAAATGCGCTCCGAATCGCAAGCCCCGCGAAACAGTCGGGAACTCGCCGTCCGCAACCAATTCTTTACTCCTCGTTATGTGGTCGAGTTTTTGACGGACAACACTTTGGGGCGTATTTGGTATGAAATGACTCAGGGAAGAACAATTTTGAAAGAGAAGTGCCGTTATCTGGTACGGTATCCAAACGAAATCTTCCTGTTAGAGGGAGAAGAGAAGCCTAAACAGGAAACAGATCAGGAGAACCTAAGCCAGGAAGAATTGCTTAAACAGTCGGTATACATTCCGTTCCGTCCTTTGAAGGATCCGCGAGAAATCCGAATGTTAGATCCCGCGTGTGGTTCTATGCACTTTGGTCTGTATGCCTTTGACCTATTTGAGAAGATCTATGAAGAAGCTTGGGAATTGGAAGGAGAACTTGGTTCGGAAGCCTTTATTCGAAGTGGGAAATTGAAGCCGTTACGGGAAACCTATGAGAGTAAAGAAGCCTTGATTAGGGATGTTCCGCGTTTGATCATTGAGCACAATATCCATGGAATTGACATCGACCCGAGAGCGGTGCAAATTGCAGGGCTGTCTTTATGGCTTCGGGCACAGCGAAGCTGGCAGGAACAGGGAGTGAAACCGCAGGATCGTCCCCGGATCCGGCGATCCAATGTGGTTTGCTCCGAACCTATGCCGGGGGACAAGGAGATACTACGGGAGTTTACCGAACGGCTCCGCCCCCGTGTATTAGGACAATTGGTAGAACAAATTTTCGAAAAGATGCAGTTGGCTGGTGAAGCGGGAGCGCTTTTGAATATTGAGGAAGAGATTAAAGAGTCCGTTGAGAGAGCTAGGATAGCGTTCAATGAAGAACTTTTGAATCGAAAAGAAGCACAGTTGGAGCTGTTTCCTGAGACGCGTCAATGGGTGCAACACTCCTTGTTTGATTTTTCTGACCTACCGGATGAGACGAGTTTCTGGAATCAGGCTGAGACAATGATAATTCAGGCCCTACGTGAATATGCTGAACAAGCCGAAGTGGTTGATGCGACCCGTAAAAGGCTGTTTGTCCAGGATACCGCAAGGGGATTTGCATTTATTGACATCTGCCGAAAGCGGTATGATGTGGTGTTGATGAATCCGCCGTTCGGTGACCCTACTATTGGAATCCGTAATTATTTATCGATGAAGTATCCATTTGGTGATCACGATATCTGTGCAGCATTTGTTCTTTCGTTCTTATCACGTCTATCTGAAAGAGGGTTGCTTGGGGCAATTACAACTCGTCTCGCTCTGTTTATTCAATCTTTTTCCAAATGGCGTCAATTGATTTTTGAAAATCACCAATTCGAGTTAGTAATTGATCTGGGATACGGTGTACTCGACGCAATGGTTGAAACAGCGATGTATGTAATTGGCAAGACAAAAATTGAGGAGACCAGCCTAATTGGTTTTCTCGGTTTACTTGATACACAAGCGAAACAGGAAAAACTTGAGGAACACCTCTTCCAATATCCGCAAAAAGTAGATTGGAAAAATGTAGAATTATTTAGCTATGTTCCAGGGAAACCATTGTCTTATTGGGTACCTTCTACTCTATTAAGGAAGTTTTCAAATCACCGATTGTTTAATTCACATATTGGGGAAATTCGTCAAGGAATTGCAACAGCAGATGATTTTCGATTTTTGCGACTAAGATGGGAAGTTCCAAAAGATGGAGTAATTAGAACACAAAACTCTCTTAACAAACATTGGGTTCCAATGTCTAAGGGAGGAGAATATTCACCTTGGTGGGATGATATTCATTTGGTATTAAAATGGGTTGATAATGGCAAGGAAGTAAGAAATTTTTCTGACGCGAAAGGAAATCTTCGGTCTCGCCCTCAAAATCTTGATTATTTCTTTAAAGAAGGAGCAACTTATCCATACAGGACAACCAGTTCTTTTGGATTAAGGTACATGCCTGCGGGATGTGCTTTCAGTTCTGGAGGATGGGGTGTATTCACTTCCGATTCTACAGATATATTAGAGGTTCTAGCGGTTTATAATACAAGATACGCTAGATATTTCATGGAAATTCTGCTTGGACAAGGAGATGCATCAGTTTCTGGTTCTGCGGCTCGTAATCATGTTTCGGAGGCAGTTGGAGGAATTCCTTGGCCTAAAAAGAAACTTTCTCAAATCACGAAAGAAACAGTACGGAAGTTGGTTTGCCTTTGGACCCGTGTTTATGCAGACGAAACCTTCCAACATTTTGATATCCCTTACGCACTCAGAAGTAGAGAGAATTCGTTGAAGGAAATTTCTAAGCACGCCTGGAAAAGAAAATGTGAAGATTGGCTAAAAATTGCAGAATACTATGCAGAGATTGAGAAATCTGTTGAAGAAGCATATGATTTCTCTGATTCTGATCTTGAAGCTATTGCATTAGAAGAAGGAGAGTCCCTTTCGAAATATCCATTAAAAGAAGTTTCCTTGATTGAACTTACTACTTTATTTTCTGAATCTGTAGAAGGACTTGTAGATAACGCTAAAAAACGCCTTGGTTCAAAACGATACGTTGTAAAAAAATCATATTTTATTCATCGCGTTATTGACTTAGCTTGTCATATTTTCAAAGCTTCTCCTAGATCTGTTATTCAGGCTGCGAAAATGATTAACCCAACTGACATAAACATTGATAAAGATGTGGCAAAAGATGTAATAAGTTGGGGATTAGGGTGTGTTTTTGGGCGTTGGGATATTCGCTATGCCACTGGAGAAAAAGAGATCCCAGAAATTCCAAATCCTTTTGTTACCCTGCCGGTCTGTCCAACTGGGATGCTTCAAAACAATAATGGGCTCCCAGCCGAACCCGGGGATGTGCCAGATAATTATCCGCTTAGAATATCCTGGAACGGTATCCTATTGGATGACGAAGGTCACCCGGAAGATATTGTCGCGCGGGTGCGGAAAGTCATGGAAGTAATCTGGAAAGACAAGGCAGGAGATATTGAACAAGAAGCTTGCGAGATTTTGGGGATCAGATCGCTGCGGGACTACTTTCGGAAACCTAATCTCTTTTTCGACGACCACTTAAAGCGCTATTCAAAAAGCCGGCGTCAAGCCCCGATCTACTGGCCGATATCAACTAAATCGGGTTCCTATACCCTCTGGCTCTACTATCATCGTTTGACGGACCAGACGCTATACACCTGTGTCAATGATTTCATCGAGCCGAAGCTGAATCAGGTGTCTGAACTGGCTGACCGGTTACGCCAGAAAACGGGACGTAGTAAGGCGGAGGAAAAGGAACTGGAGCGCTTGACGGATCTCGAAATGGAGTTGAAGGAATTCCGGGATGAACTGTTAAAGATAGCAGCCATCTGGAAGCCCAACTTGAATGATGGCGTCCAGATTACCGCTGCTCCGCTGTGGAGATTTTTCCAACACAAACCCTGGCAAAAGAAACTGAAAGAAACGTGGCAGAAACTGGAGAAGGGGGAATACGACTGGGCGCATTTGGCATACAGTATCTGGCCGGATCGGGTTCGGGAGAAATGCCGGAAAGACAAATCGTTGGCCATTGCCCATAACTTGGAAGATTTATATGAAGAACAGACCATCGAACCAAAAAAGAAACGCGGCAAACGTACCTGACAAACAACAAAAGCGAGGAATGGCGATGAGTGAGATAAAGACATTTATTCAGAAACGCTTGCTCAGCCGTATCAATAAACATGGAGTCTTAGTGGTGTATGACCCAGATCGACGTTATCGTGAATTATGTCTGGAAATGGAAACGGATGAGCTTCGTGTGATAGATGCCAGTGAAAGCAGTATTGAAAGTCGGGAAGCTGCTTTACAAACATTCCTGGAGCTGGGGCATCTACAAACGCAATTGAAAGGGATGTTGGTTTATGTTCCCGCAAGACCTCCCAAAACAGATGAGGAGAAGTTGCGGGATCCCTTTTCCCTATATATCGTTAGTGGAAGTGTGTTTCCGGATAGTGACGGCGATGAATATCTTGAGCTATGTATTAAGGCCAAACCGGATTATGCTACGGAGATTCGGCGCATTTTCAGTGAAAATCCAAATCCCTCGTTTGAAGTGATCGATGCGGTTGGGGGAGGAGTTGATTGGCCGAATCTCCGAACCATCCTTAACGTTGAGTCTTCCAGGGAAATTTTGTTGGCTTTGATGGTTCCTTCTGAAAGACAGAAACAGGAGCTCGAAAAACAAACGACATGGGTTACAGAAGCTAAAGAGCTGTTCCGGGTTACTCTCGGCTTGAATCTGTTGACTAGGAATGAATCTTGGGAAGCCATTGCGGATGAGTTGTGGCGTTTTGTGTTGTTCAGCGAATTCGTATTTGATCTTCCGGAAACGGAATCGTTGCCTGATGCTCTTGCCAATGTACCACGAGCAAAGGAAGAAGCAAAACCGTTGATTGAAGAACTATGCGAAGTGCTACGCAGTGATCTGCGCAAACGAGCTGTTTACATTGAGCGTGCCGAAGCGATTGAGCGAGAATTGAGGCTTCCAGATATTTGTAGTACGATCATTGACCTTGGAGAACGACCGACGTTCCCCTTTGAGGATCGCACTTTTTTGGAACAGGCAATTCAAGCTTTGGAACGTGAAGATACCGACAATGCTAGAAAGATACTTGAGCGTCAAGAACAGTCAGTGTGGAACGAAAAAGGGGAAAACCAATCTCGATGGTCGGTAATTAGTGCTGCTCTTCACCTGATAGAGGAATGCGAGCTTTATGAGGGTTTACTTCCGAATCATACTCGCAGCTTGGAATCGCTCATTGACTTTTATACTGGCAATTTACGTGAAGTAGATCGCTTGCATAGGGAATTTGAACAGGCAGTAAGTGATTATTTAGATGGTTATGAACCCATTTTAAAAATGATTGACCGGGTTCGAAACCGGTATTGGAAACTAATTGGAAAAGTTCAAGAGTATTTTATCAAGAATTTTGAGTCCGGTTGGCCCCCGATAGGACGTCTGGCAAACGCTGATGTATTTGACCGGTTTATTGCACCAAAACTCCAAGAAAGCGGACGACGAATCGTCTTCTTTATGATTGATGCTCTTCGGTATGAACTTGGTGTTGCATTGGTGAAAGAGCTTGCAGAAGAGGGGCAAGTAGAATTGCGAGCAGCCTGTGCTCAACTGCCGAGTGTAACACAGGTGGGGATGGCAAGTCTTCTTCCGGAGGCAGGACGGATGCTCAGCCTGAAGAAGAACGATAAAGGTGAATTGATTCCTTTTTTAGGTGAAGTACCAGTCTCCAATGTTAACCAACGAATGGATGTGTTAAAAAAACGGTATGGCCAACGGTTTGCTGAAATGACGCTTAAGGAATTTTTAAAGAAAAATCCACCCCTTGAAAGTACAGTGGAGTTACTTGTACTTCGCAGTGATCAGATTGACTCTCAACTTGAAAACGAACTAGAATCGGCATTAGGGTACATTCATGATTCACTAAAGAGAATCCGGGTAGCGGTTAATCGGTTGAAACAAATGGGTTTCCACGAAGTGGTAATAGCAACCGACCATGGTTTTGTACTCTGTCCTTCTCCGCAAGCGGGAAATGTTTGTACAAAGCCACCCGGGGAATGGATCAATGTGCATGAACGCTGTCTGTTGGGTAGGGGGACTGCGAATCTTGACAATATTGTGATACCGGCGGAACGAGCTGGGATTCGCGGTGACTTTGAACATCTAGCAAGTCCAAAGGGATTGGTTCCTTACCGTTCCGGAATGCAATATTTCCACGGTGGTGTCTCTCTACAGGAAACAGTGATTCCTGTATTGGTATTAAAGTTACAGGAAAAACAACCTGACTTTCGAAATCCTCAAGTGAGCCTATCTTATAAGAACGGAGCTAAAAAGATAACGACTCGTCTTCCGGTGATAGAAATCACATTGGAAGATAATTCACTCTTTTCAAATGGGATGGACTTTGAGATTTTGCTGGAAGCCCACGATAAAAGAGGAAACGTAGTGGGAGAGGCAAAAGCGGGTGGGCCTGTCAATCCTGTGACAAAGACGATTCATCTAAAGCCCGGGGATCGGATTAAAGTGACGATGAAAATGAATCCGGATTTTGAAGGTAAATTTACAATTAAAGCAATGAATCCGACTACATTGACAACATATTGTAAACTAGATTTAGAGACTGATTATGTGGTGTGATCAATATGGATGTATTGGATAAAAAATTGACATCGCTCTTTGAAGGACGAGTTGTTCGTAAGGATCTTCTGCACCGAATCAAAAAAGGAACCAATGTCCCAACGTTTGTGTTAGAATTCCTGTTGGCTCGTTATTGCGCTAGCGATGAACCTGAGGAAATTCAGGCAGGGTTGGAAGCGGTTCTGGCCACGTTGCAAGATAACTATGTTCGTCCTGATGAAGCAAATGCTGCCCAATCCAAAGTAGCAACGAAGGGTCGACATAAATTCATTGACAAAGTGCATGTACGATATGTCGAAAGAGAAAAGCGACATTGGGCTGCTTTGGAAAACTTTAATTCACAACGCATAGCTATCGCTGAGAAATTTTATCGTGACAATGAAAGACTCCTGGAAGGAGGAATTTGGGCGGAAGTAACGATTGCATATAATGATATCGACCAAGATAATTACGCATTTTATATTGAAGATCTTCGCCCGATTCAGCTCAGTCGGTTTGATTTTACTGAATATCAGGATGGTCGAAAACAATTTACAAGAGATGAATGGATGGATATAATACTCCGATCGGTAGGGTTGGAACCGACAAAACTTACGAAACGCCAGAAGTTCCATTTTATTGCGCGGTTAGCTCCTCTTGTGGAAGCAAACTACAATTTTATTGAACTGGGACCGAGAGGAACGGGGAAGTCTTATTTCTACAGTGAATTTTCCCCATATTCCACATTAATTAGCGGGGGTCAGGCTACCAAAGCGACTCTGTTCTACAATAGTGCCCGCCATAAAGTGGGACTGGTAGGGTACTGGGATTGCATTGCGTTTGATGAAGTTGCAGGAATCAAAATCAAGGATCCCGACACGATACAAATAATGAAGGATTATATGGCAAACGGCCGTTTTTCGCGAGGAGTTGAAGTAATCGCCGATGCCAGCATGGTATTTGTCGGAAATATCGATCATTCCATTGAGCAGATTGTCAATTCGACAGAGTATGATCTTTTTCTACCTTTACCAAAGGAATTCGACCTTGCTGTTATGGACCGGTTTGCCTGTTATTTGCCAGGCTGGGAGATGCCAAAAAACAGCAGTGAGTATCTTACTAAACATTATGGATTTATCACAGATTATCTTGCTGAAGCATTTCATTATCAGTTCAGTCATACCAATCGTTACGAAGAGGTTAGTCAGCGTATCAAGCTAGGAAAAGCTGTTGAAGGTCGGGATGAAAAGGGAATCAAGAAAACCGTATCTGCATTTTTGAAGATCCTTCATCCTACAGGAGAACCGACGGATGAGGAGTTTGAAGAATACGTAGTTTATGCTGTCGAAGCCCGCCGCCGTGTCAAAGAACAAATGAACAAACGAAAACCGGACGATGAATTTGGCAACATTAATCTCTCTTACTTTACTGCAGACGGGAGGGAGATCGTTGTTTATTGTCCTGAATCCAAAAACGCATGGGCAACGTTGAATCCAGTCCGAAAAGAGTTGAACCAAGGAGCCACCGATACACCTGCAATAAAAGAGCAACCTGAAATCAGTCAAACGAAGACAGAAATTGAAGCGAAAAAAACTGATCAGTCCGATGTTGAGCCGAAAGAACAGCACTATACGATCTATTATGGTGATACGGGATACAGTTATGAAGAAATCATGGGCCCATACTTAAAAGGAGCCAAGGAAATTACCGTGGAAGATCCCTATATTCGTACGCCACATCAAATTCAAAATTTCGTACGTTTTTGCGAAATGATCTTAACGCACTCTCTCATCAGGGTTATCAATCTTGTGACCGGTTATGATGACCAGGCAAATCGTAAAGATATTGAAGAGAAGCTTGGATTGCTAAAACAAAGTCTACTTGAACATGACATTGTTTTAAATGTCACGTTCAATCCCCATATGCATGATCGGGAAATTCGTCTGGACAATGGATGGGCCATAAAAATCGGTCGAGGTCTTGATTTCTATCAGAAACCTCAAAGTTGGTATGAAATCGGTGTGAATGACCTCTCATTGCGGAAATGCTTGGAAACCAAAGTTGATATTTTTAAACGTAAATAACTTGAATGTCAGCTTTGATTTTTTGCCGGCTTTTTTTATTTGTTATACGGCTAACTGAATGTATTAATTTTACATTAATTCGATCTGATTGTATCGGATGACCACGGAGGATTGGTTCGAGCCATCCACAGGAACTTTCAAGGTGTCACCTGGCAGCGGTGCCAGACACACTTCCTACGCAATATCCTGGATGCCACGCCGAAAGCGCTGCAGGACGAGGTACATAGCCGGGTTCGAGCTATTTTGGATGCACGGGATCACGATACGGCACGGCTGCTCTTGAATCAAGTGCTAGAGGCATACGAAACGAAAGCACCGAAAGCCATGGCAGTCCTGGAAGCTGGTTTTGAAGAAGAGACGAAGGACTTGCTTTTGCCGGAAAAGTATCGCAAGCGACTCCGCACCACAAATGCTCTGGAGCGCCTGAATGAGGAAATCCTCCTCCGTAAACGGGTGATTCGGATCTTTCCGAATCGTGAATCGGCCTTACGTCTAATCGGAGCATTGCTCATGGAAATCGACTAGAAATGGGCAAGCTGCAGAAAGTATTTGGATATGTATGAATATCTGGAGTGGCGCGAATCACAGGTCGCCAACATGAGTGCCAAAGTCACGCGTATCGGCTAACGGACTTCTATCGCAGCCTGTCAATGACGTGAAACGTTCCATTTAGCCTTGACAGGCAATTGCTTAACACGCTTTTGAACTGCCCAGCAATCCATTGCTGGGCCTGCCACACGGCGAGTGACGTGGTGCGGGGGGCGTGCTCCCTGCGTCTCCCCCTTCGGGGAACGGAAGGGGGTATTCTAACCGAGGGCGAATTTACACACAAATATGGACTTGATCGAATTACATCCTAAAGTTATTGTTAAAGCTCAAGATCTTAAAGAATATGTTTTATCTAGGTTTACTGGTGCTGAATGCACATTTGAATTTGTTGGAGCCCGCCAACTTTTAGATGCAGCACGTACTGAGAAGACTTATACATTACAACTACGTTTTTTAGAAAATTATATTTCTAGAGGGGAAGACGATTATATCGTACTATCCAAATTAACCGATTATTATGATTTTGTAACTGATGAAAAAGGAAATTTACGAAGGTACATATTTGAGTCAAACGTTCGTGACTACCAGGGGGAAGTTGAGGTTAATAAAGATATAAGAAAATCACTAGAAAATGAAGATACACTTGATTTTTGGTATCTAAACAATGGGGTTACAATATTGGCTTCTCGAGCAAGTATAGCTGGTAAAATTATTACATTAGATGATGTACAGATTGTAAATGGATTACAAACAACAACGACTATATATAATTATTTGAGTAAAAATAAATCTAAATGGAGAAATGAAAATAGAGCTGTGTTGATTCGAATTATTGTAACTCAAGACCCTGAATCAAGAGATCGCATAATTAAAGCTACCAACAATCAAATTGCTATTCCTACTGCTTCTTTGAGAGCTCTAGATAGGATACAGCGTGACATAGAAGATTATTTGTTACAGTTCGGATGGTATTACGATAGGAGGAAAAACTATTATAAAAACTTAGGAAAACCATTAGAAAGAATAATAAGTATTCCTTATCTTGCGCAATCTGTTATGTCAATAGTTCTGAAAGAACCTGATAACGCAAGAGCAAGGCCACCATCGTTAATAAAACATGATAATGATTACAAAAGAGTGTTTAATGAAAATTCCGGACTAGATGTTTATTTAGTATGTATTGAAATTATGAAACGTATAGAAAGATTTATAAAAGAAACAGACGAAAAATATAGCGATTTTGTACAATTTAGATTCCATCTTGGCATGTTAGTTTCGATAAAAATGTTAAAAAAGGTTTATTATTCAACTAATGATGTTGCAGCTCTAAAAGGAGTAAATATTAGTAATGAAGTACTTCAGGAAAATTTTTTATATCTAATTGAGTTTATGTCTAAATATCAGGAAAACCACGGAGGAACTTTAGATCGAATTGCTAAATCTAGGGATCCTGTAGATAAATTAATTGAAAGTCTAAAATTTGATAACTCAACTTTCGCACCTTGAAAATTGACTTTAACCCTTGATGAAATAAGGATTTTTCTTTGAAAAATGTTGTTCTTGACAAAAAACACCTTTCTCGT
>Ga0310833_100166_pt1 | contig 77280 bp, 76 predicted proteins | sample SM_ome_FD_201312 | JGI IMG/M metagenome (GOLD analysis project Ga0310833, IMG submission 201312) | Sorghum-adapted microbial communities enriched on stacked mutant (SM) sorghum from Joint BioEnergy Institute, Emeryville, California... ...
CACTTGGCGGTGAAGGAGGCAGCCTGAGCCGCGGCACGGATGGTCCCCGCCCGATCGGGCAGGGACCATCCAGCCTCAAAGCCCTATCGATCTCCCAACTGTCGGGAGAACTCGGAGACCGGCCAGCCTAGCGGTCGGGGGACGCCGCCCCGCGGTCCCCGGCCGGCGCCCGCCGCGGGTCGAACGGCGCGACCACGTCCGGCAGTCCGTCGCCGGCGGCCAGCGACGCGATCGCCTCGCCCGCCAGCGGCGCGTGGATGATGCCGCCGCGCCCGTGGCCGGTGGCGATCGCGAGGCCGTCGATCGCCGACGCGCCGACGTACGGCAGGCCGTCCGGGCTGGCGGGCCGCAGGCCGCAGCCGACCGAGGCCACGCTCAGCTCGGCCAGCGCGGGCAGCACCGCGGTCCAGTGGCTGAGGATCTCCTGGATCGCCGCGACGGACGGCAGGCGCACGTAGCCGGCGTCGCGCACGGTCGTGCCGACCCACACCGAGCCGTCCTCCCGCGGCGTGGTGGAGCCGCGGCGGCCGCGCACGGTCCGCGTGGCCGGCGGGCGCTCCGGGTCGCCCTGCACGAGCAGGTACTCGCCGACGAGCGGCCGCACCGGCGGGCGCACCTCGGCGGGCAGCCACGTCGCCTGCGACGACCAGGCGCCGCACGCGAGCACCGTCAGCGCCGCCAGGCGCTCGGTGCCGTCGGACAGGCGGACGCCCTCGACCGGCCCGTCGCCGCCGCGGATCGCCGACAGCGGCTCGACGCCGATGTCGATCTGCACGCCCGCGCGGGTGCACGCGCGCGCGAGCCGAGCCAGCAGGCGGGCGGTGTCGACGTGCGCCTCGCCGGGCACGAGCAGGCCGGCCTCGACGCCGCGCAGGCCCGGCTCGGCCTGGGCGCACGCGTCCCCGTCGAGGCGCTCGAACGCGACGCCGGCGCCGGCGAGCACGGTCGCGACCTCCTCGAGCGCGGCGGTCTCCGCGGTGTCGAGCGCGATGTGCAGGGCGCCCTCACGGCGCAGGCCCACGGGCCCGTCGGCGGCCTGCTCGAGCTCGAGCGCGAAGTCCTCCCACGCGTCGAGCGCGGCGCGGGTCGCGGCCCCCAGCGGACCCGACCACTCGTGCGGATCGGCGGGTCCGAGCAGGCCGGCGGCCGCCGTCGAGGCGCCGACGCCCGGGCGCTCGCGCTCCACCACGCACACGGTCAGGCCCCGTTGCGCCGACCGCCAGGCGACGCTCAGCCCGACGACCCCTGCGCCGACCACGAGCAGGTCGAAGCTGTCCGGCATGGTGGAAACGCTACGGGAAGCACTACCGTCGTGACGTGTCCTCGACCGCGGTCCCCGACGTGTTCGACCCCGCCCGGTACGCGACGTTCCGCTTCGAGGGCTGGCGCTTCGACGAGGCGACGGCGACCGTGACGCTGCGCTACGCGCTCGACGACGCGCTCGCCTTCGAGGAGCGGATCGAGCTGCCGCCGGGCGCGCCGCCGCTCGATCCCGCCCGCCGCGCGGCGCTCGACGCCGTGCTCGAGCTGCTGCATCAGGTCGCCGGCGTGAGCTACTGGAAGGCGGCGGCGCCGCCGGCGCTCGAGATCGGCCCGCTGACCGAGCGCCGCGCCCGGCTGCTCACCGACGTGTACGTGCAGGGGCTGGGCGAGTACGCGTACCGCAACGGCATCGACGTCGCCGCGCGCGTGCGGTTCGCCGGCGACCCGGGCGTCGCCGCGGCGCCGGTCGAGCTTCCCGCCACCGGCCGCTCGCTCGTGCCGGTCGGCGGCGGCAAGGACTCGGTCGTGGCGCTGGAGACGATGCGCGCCGCCGGCGCCGACGTGACGCTGTTCTCCGTCGGCGACGCGACCGCGATCGCCGCCACCGCGCAGGTCGCCGGGCTGCCGCGGCTGATCGCCCGACGCACGATCTCCCCCGCGCTGCTGGCCGCCAACGCGGCCGGCGCGCTCAACGGCCACGTGCCGGTCACCGCGGTCGTGACGCTGATCGCGCTGGCGACCGCCGTCCTGCACGGGCTCGACGAGGTCGTGCTCGCCAACGAGCGCTCGGCCTCGCAGGGCAACCTCGAGTGGCACGGGATCGAGGTCAACCACCAGTGGTCCAAGGGGCTGGCGTTCGAGCGCGCGCTGCGCGACGTGCTCGCGCACGAGGTGACGCCGTCGGTCGACGTGTTCTCGCTGCTGCGCGGCGCCTCCGAGCTGGGCATCGCCCGCGCGTTCGCCGCGCTGCCCGCCTACCACCACGCGTTCACGAGCTGCAACGCCACGTTCCGCCTCGACGAGCGCCGCCGGGCGGCGACCTGGTGCCGGGACTGCCCGAAGTGCCGCTTCGTCTTCCTCGCGCTCGCGCCCTGGATGGAGCCGGCCGCGTTGCGCGACGTCTTCGGCGCCGACCTCCTCGACGACGCCGGCCAGACCGCCGGCTTCCTCGCGCTGTGCGGCTTCGAGGAGCACAAGCCGTTCGAGTGCGTCGGCGAGCGCGAGGAGTCGCTGGCCGCGTTCCGGCTGCTGGCCGCCGACCCGCGCTGGGCCGACCATGCGGTCGTGCGCGCCGCGCGCGAGCGGATGCTGCCCGCGGTCGGACCGGACGTCGGCGACCCCGACGCGGTGCTGGCGCTGTCGGACGAGCACGAGATCCCCGCGCGGCTGGTGCCCGCCGTCCATGCGCGTCTCGGCGCTTGAGGGCGCCCGGGTCGGGCTGTGGGGCGCGGGCCGCGAGGCGGCCTCGGTGTTCCGCGCCCTGCGGTCGCCGGCCGGCGTGGTCGTCGCCACCGACGCGCCCGTCGACGCGGCCGGCCGGGCCGCGTTCCCGGGCGCGACGTTCGCCGACGGCCCTGACGCGTGGCGGGCGCTGGCCGGCTGCGACGTCGTCGTGCGCTCCCCCGGGATCAGCCGCTATCGCGAGAACGTGCAGGCGCTGGCGGCGGCCGGCCCGGCGCTGACGACGGCGACGAACCTGTGGTTCGCCGAGCACGGGGACGAGCTCGTGATCGGGATCACCGGCACGAAGGGCAAGTCCACGACCGCGTCGCTCGTGCACCGGCTCGTGACCGCCGCCGGCGCGCGAGCCGAGCTGGCCGGAAACATCGGCCGCCCGCTGCTCGACGTGCTGGCGCCCGCCGACCCGCCCGACGCGTGGGTCGTCGAGCTGTCCAGCTACCAGATCGCCGACCTCGAGCGCTCGCCGCGCGTGGCGGTCGTCGTCAACCTGTTCCGCGAGCACCTCGACTGGCACGGCAGCGAGGAGCGCTACGTCGCCGACAAGCTCAACCTGCTGGCCCACGGCCCGCGGGTGGCGGTGCTCAACGGGCGCGACGAGCGGCTGCTGTCGCTCGCACCGGCGGACGTGCCGCGCGTGCTGTTCGGGGTCCCCGGCGGCTACGACGCGCCCGGCGACGGCACGATCGTGCGCGACGGCGCGCTGATCGCCGACCTCCGCGCGACCGCGCTGCTGGGCGACCACAACGCGCTGAACGCGGCCGCCGCGCTGGCCGCCGCCGACGCCGCCGGGCTGCGGCCCGCCGACCCGCAGGCGGCGCTGGCCGGGTTCTCGCCGCTGCCCCATCGGCTGCAGACCGTCGCCCGCGACGGCGACGTCGCGTTCGTCGACGACTCGATCTCCACGACCCCGGAATCCGCGGTCGCGGCGCTGCGCGCGCTGGCCGGCGGGCCGGTGGCGCTGATCGTCGGCGGCCAGGACCGCGGGCAGGACCACGCGCCGCTGGCGGCGGCGGTGGCCGAGCACGGCGACGTGCGCGCGGTGATCGGCCTGCCGGACACCGGGGAGCGGGCGCTCGCGGCGATCGGCGGCCTCGCGCCGACCCAGATGGCCGCCGACCTCGACGAGGCGGTGGCGGCCGCGCGCGCCGCGCTCGACGGGGCCGGGACGGTCCTCCTCTCCCCCGCCGCCCCCAGCTACGGGCGCTTCCGCGACTTCGAGGAGCGCGGCGACCGCTTCCGCGACGCGGCGCTGGCGAGCGGCGCGCGCGGAATTCACCGCTAGCCGCCGCCCTGTCGCTAGCGTGGGGCTCCGATGAGCACCGGCTTCACCGATCCCCTCAGCGGCGCCCGCATCATGTGCGGCGTCGACGGCACGCGCGCCTCGACGCTCGCAGCCGCTCAGGCCACCGTGCTGGCCAAGGCGCACGGCGCCGCCCTCACGTTCGTCGCCGTCACCGACGCCCGCGGCGAGGGCCCCACCGCGATGGCCACCCTCTCGCCCGAGCGCGCGCGCGAGGCGCTCGACACCGCGCAGCGCGAGGCGCGCGACGCGGGCGTCGAGGCCGAGGTCGAGCTCGTGCACGACGAGGACATCAACGACGCCCTGCTCGCGCGCGGCGACGAGGCCGACCTCGTGGTCGTCGGCGCCCCGGTCGGGTCGCGCGCCGGCGGGATCTTCCTCGGCCGCACCGCGACGGTTCTGGTGCACCGCAGCCGCGTGCCCGTGCTCGTGGCGCGCCGGCCGCCCGACGACGTGCCGTTCCCGCAGCGGCTGCTCGTCGCCAGCGACGGCTCGGACGGCTCCGACCGGGCGGTCGCGCTGGCCGCCGCCATCGCTCGCGCCCACGGCGCGTCCGTCGGCCTGGTCCACGCCGGCGCGCTCGCCGACGCCGACCGGCGCCGCCGGATGTCCGAGCAGTCGGTCGCGCTGACCGAGGCGACCGGCACCGAGCCCACCTGGATCGAGGAGCCCGAGCACGGCCCCGACGGGATCGTCTCCGCCGCGCGCTCCTGGCGCGCCGCGCTGCTGGTCGTCGGCGCCCGCGGCGTCACCGGCGTGCGCGCGCTCGGCAGCGTGAGCGAGCGCGTCGCCCACCGGGCGCCCTGCTCGGTCCTGGTCGCCCGCGGCTGACCACGCCCGTCTCCCACGGGACGTGTGGCACTTCAACCACCACAGTGGTGGTCAACGTGCCACACGTCGCTTCGGGCCGGCCGCCCGCACCCTCTCGCCGATCCCGTCCCGCCACGCGACCGTTGTCGTCCTGCGATCGCATAGCGATCGCGAACCGACAACGGTCGGTCAGCCGAGGAGCACCTCGACGTCGATCGTGCGCCCCGACGGCTGATCGGCGGAGCTGGGCTGGCGCTCGGCCAGCCACGGGCCGAGGTAGCGGCCCGCGATCTTCGTCGGCGGCCACCACAGCGGCTCGATCGAGGCGCGGTCGTGGCCGCGGTCGACCTCGGCGCCCGCGCGCATGTACTGCTCGGCGGCGCCGGTCAGGAGCTGGCCGCGCAGCACGGGCCGGAACGGGCGCGGCGTGATCGGCGCGCCCGCCGAGGCGGCGATCTGCTCGGCCACCGCGTCGGCCTGCTGGGTGGCGATCCCGCCCTGCTTGATCGGGAACGTCGTCGCGTCGCCGGCCGCGTACACGTTGCGCAGGCCCTGGACGCGCCCGTACTCGTCGATCGGGATGAAGCCCTGCTCGTCGCGCGGGATGCCGGCCAGGCGCGGCCCCTCGAGCACCGGCAGCGCGACCACGCGCTCGGCCTCGAGCGGGCGGTCGCCGGGCATCAGGCGGATCGTCCCGCGCTCGCCGGCGCGCGCCTCGACGCCGCCGACGAACTCGATGCCCGCCGACTCCAGTAGCGCGGCCACCGCGGCGCTCGCCTCGTCGCCGAACAGGTCCAGCGGCCGCTCCTCCGGCGTGACGAGCGAGATCGTCACCCCGTCGAGACCCATCGAGCGCACCTCGCCGGCGGTGAGCAGCGCCAGCTCGTAGGCGGGTAGCGGCCACGTCACGCCCGGCGGCACGACGAACGCGACGCTCTTGGACCAGCCCTCCTCGAGGTCGGCGACCAGGCCCGACAGCGCGCTCGGCTCTTGCTCGGCCATGAACGTGTGGACGTGCCCGAACGCGGCCACCGGACGGGCGCCCAGGGCCAGCAGCAGCGCGTCGTAGCGGCGCTCGGTCCCGTCGGACAGCTCGACGACCTGCTCCTCGGGACGCACGCGCGTGACGCTGGCCGCGACCACGTCGAACCCGGCCGCGTCGGCGAGCGTCCGCAGCGGCCGGCGCTCGGCGTGCCCGGCGGCGAACGGCTCCGCCACGGCCAGCGGCGTGAGCACGAAGTCCGGCCGGGGGCTGATCAGCGTCAGGTCGACGCGATCGCCGGCCAGGTCGCGCAGGGCCAGCGCGGCTTCGACGGCGGCGACGCCCCCGCCTGCGATCACGACGTCCATCGGTGCCATGGCCACATATTGCCCGACCTCGTTGCCCGCCGGGCGGCGGGTCGCTAGGTTCGGTCCACGTCCCCCGACCGGAGGCCCGCGATGTCAGGAGTCATCGTCGTCGGCGTCGACGCGCACGACCAGTCGCGCGACGCGACCGCGCTCGGCGCGGCGCTGGCCGGCGCCATCGGCGCCGAGCTCGTGCTCGTCCACGTGCACCCCATCGACCCGTTCGCGGACGCGCTCGCCTACCAGACGGGAACCGAGGACCCGCTGCAGGCCGAGGGCGAGACGCTGCTGGACCGCGCGGCCGAGGCGGCCGCGCCGCTGACGCCGCGCACGCTGACGGTGGCGGCCGCCTCGACGGTCGGCGGGCTGCACCGCGTCGCCGCGCGCGAGAACGCCGAGCTGCTCGTCGTCGGCTCCAGCCATCGGGGTCCGGTGGGCCGCACGCTGCTGGGCAGCCACACCGAGCGGGTCATGGCGGGCGCGCCGTGCCCGGTCGCGGTGGCGCCGCACGGGCTCGCCGGCGGCACCTGGACCCCCAAGCAGATCGTGGCCGCGTTCGACGGCTCCACCGAGGCCCACGAGGCCCTCACGCTCGCCCGCCGGCTCGCCGCCGAGACCGGCGCGCAGCTGCGCCTCGTCGGCGTGGCCGTCGGCCCGCTCGACCGCTGGGAGTACGAGTACAAGCCGGACTGGCGCGAGGTCGAGCAGCGCCGCGAGGCCGAGCTGCGCCAGATCCTGCGCGACGAGGCCGGCGAGGGCGTCGACACCGAGCTGCGCCTCGGCGATCCCGTCGAGCAGCTCCTGGACGTCGCGACCGAGACCGACCTGCTCGTGCTCGGCTCGCGCGGCTATGGCCCGGTGCGGCGGGTGCTGCTGGGGTCGGTGTCCGGCCGGGTCGTGCGCGACGCGCCGTGCCCGGTGATCGTGGTGCCGCGCTCGGCCACCGTCGAGGTGCCCGACGTGCGGGACACCTCCACCGGCTCACGCTGAGTCGACGCGCACGGTCGGGTCCGACGGCGAGCGCTGGTCGGGCAGGTTGATCTCGACGCCCGGCGGCGGCGGGACCGGCCCGTCCAGCAGCGGGTCGGCGGTCTCCCGCATCCATCGCTCCAGGCGCGCGGCGAGCTCGTCGCGCACCGTCGCGTAGCGCGGGTCGTACGCCAGGTTGGCGCCCTCGTCGGGGTCGAGCACGAGGTCGTAGAGCTGCTCGAAGGCGACCTCGCGCTCTCCCCACCCGGCGCGCAGGAGCACCTCCTTGCTGGGCCCGTCGTCGACGTTGGCCAGCACCGGCAGGGCCCGGTCGCCGAAGCGGCGGATGTACTTCCAGCGCTCGGTGCGCACGGCCCGCTGCGGCTCGTAGGCGGCGTGGAACGTCGCCTCGGCGAAGATCGCCTCGTGCACCGCATCGACCTCGCGGCGGGCGAGCGGCAGCAGCGAGCGGCCCTGCAGGAACGGCGGCGGCTCGATCCCGGCGAGGTCGCACATCGTCGGGTACAGGTCGAGGTGGCTGACCATGGCGTCGATCACGCGCCCACCGAGGAAGCCGCCCGGGCCGCGCGCGATCAGCGCGACGCCGAGCCCCCGGTCGAACAGCGTCGCCTTGGCGCCCGGGAACGCGATGCCGTGGTCGGTCGTGTAGACGACGAGCGTGTCCTCCACGAGGCCGAGCGCGTCGACCGCCTGCAGCACGGTGCCGACGCCCTGGTCGAGCGCCCGCGCGCTGGCGTGGAAGCCGGCCATGTCGGCGCGCGTCTCCGGCGTGTCGGGCAGGCCGGGCGCGGGCCGGCAGTAGAGCACGTCGTGCGACGACGACGGCGCGAAGAACTCGCGATGGGTCTCGTTGAAGCCGACGGCGAGGAAGAACGGCCGGCGCGGGATCTCGCCGAGCATCTCGGCGGCCATCGGCGCGACGGTCTCCGCGTGCGTCGTGCGCACCGGCACGACGCGGTCGTAGCCGACGAGGTCGGAGCGCTTGGCGACGTGCTGCTCGCCGATCTGACCGGTCCAGTAGCCGGCGTCCCGCAGCGTGTGCACGACGTGCTGGCGGTAGTCGCGCAGCGCGAACCCGCGATGCGCGAGCCCGATCATGCCGTTGTTGTGCCCGTACTGGCCGGTCAGCAGCGCCGCGCGGCTGCCCGAGCAGGTCGGGAGCGCGCAGAACGCCTGGCGGAAGAGGACGCCCTGGGCGGCGAGCTGCTGGAGGTTGGGCGTCGCCACCGGGAACCCGTAGGGCTCCAGGTGACGACCCGTGTCGTGGGAGTGCAGGAAGAGGACGTTCGGCGGGCCCTCGGCCACGCCATGGCCCTACCCGAGATCGATGGCGAGCACGCCGATGACGTCGAGCGAAGACAGCACGCCCGCGGGCGGGGCGCCGGCCGCGCCGGCGACGATCGCGTGCCCGACCCCGTGGGCGACCAGCCGCGCGGCGGCCTCGTCGAGCGGGTCGTCGGCGTCGACGGTCAGCGCCTCGGTGCCGGCGACCTCGCCCGCGGTCGCGTCGAGCTGCCCGCCGTGGGCGGCGCGCAGCACGTCCATGTCGGAGGCGATCGACCACACGAGGTGCTCGCCGCCGCGCCCGCCGACGATCCCGGACACGCACGCGGCGTGCAGCCGGTGATGGGCGAGCGTGTCGGCCAGGTCGCGCACGCTCGTCGACGGCGGGACCCCGAGCACGCCCGGGTGCATGACGTCGCGGACGCGGACGCGTTCCAGCCGGGTCTCCGACAGGGCGGGGCGCGCGGGCCGCGGCCGCGGCATGCCGGCGACGCGCGGGTCGTGGCCGCCGACGACGGCGACGACGTCGAACGAGGAGAGCACGCCGGCGTGCGCGCCGCGGTCCTGGACGAGCAGGTGGCGGGCGTCGGCCTCGACCATCACCCCGACCGCGGCGCTCAACGGCGTCTGCGGGGCGACGACGGGCAGCGAGCGGCCGCTGCGCCCGGCGGTGACCTCCGCGTCGTCCTCGACGGCCGTGGCGAGCAGGTCGAGGTCGGTGACGATCGCGGGCCGGTCGGCGTCGGTGAGCAGGACGCTGTGGACCTGGTAGCGGGCCATGATCGCCGCGAGCGTCGACAGCTCGGCGTCCTTCGGGGCGCCGAGGATCCCGTGGTGCATCACGGACGCCACGGTCAGCCCGGCCAGCGGTGAGGTCGTGGGGGCGGTGGTCGTGGTCATGCCGCCACCGTACGACCGGCCGGCGGCGACCGAATCCGTGGACACCACCGATCGAAGCGGGCGGACGTACGGATTGGCGGCGGTCAGCCGACGGCGGCCGGCGGCAGCACGACGACCGGCCGGTCGGCCTGCGCCAGCACCTGCGCCGACACGCTGCCCAGGTGCGGCCCGAGGCTCCCGTAGCCGCGCGAGCCCACGACGATCAGGTCCGCGTCGACCTCGGAGGCGACCGAGACGATCGCCTGCGCGGGCGACCCGCCGACGACGCGCCCGGACCACGTCGCGCCGCGCAGCGGGCCGTTGGCCTCGAGCGCGATCGCCTCGAACACCTCGCTGGCCTCGATCGGGTCGTGCGCGGAGAGCAGCTCCTGCCAGCGCGAGCTCATGCGCGGCGGCTGGTCCTGGCGGGCGTGGACGAGGACGACCTCGCCGCCGTCGGCCAGCGCGACCGCCAGGGCGACCGCGGCGCGCGCGGCCGGGGAGTCGTCGTAGCCGACGACGATCGTGCGTTGGGTCGCCATGCGCCGCGACGGTAGCGGGGCGCGGCCGCACATGCCAGCACGTGGCGCGTCCGCACGGTCTATGGTGGCTCTCGTGTCCCTGCCGGCGCACGCCTGGAAGCTGCCCGCGATCTCGCCGCGGGCCTACCAGCACCCGGCCGACCGCGCGGCGACGGCGGCGCTGGCGAAGGTCCCCTATCTCGACGAGGTCGTGCGCCGGCTGATCGCGCTCGGCTACGAGCGCGCGCTGCGCGCCGCGTCGCTGGGCGCGTCGGTGCGCCTCGGGCCGGAGCAGCTCCCGCACATCTGGGTGCTGCACCGCGAGTGCTTCAACGCGCTCGACATCGAGCCGGCGCCGGACCTCTACCTGACGCAGTGGCCGCTCGCGAACGCGGCCACGATCGGCTCCGAGCGCCCGGTCGTGGTCCTGAACTCCGAGCTGGTGCGGATCCTCGACGACGACGGGCGGCGCGTCGTGCTCGCCCACGAGGCCGCGCACGTCCACTCCGACCACGTGCTCTACCAGACCGCGCTCATGATCCTGCTGCGCCTGGGCGGCTCCGCGCGCCTGCCGCTGCTGGCCGGGCTGCCGCTGCAGGCGATCGTGCTGGCGCTGCTGGAGTGGTCGCGCGCCGCGGAGCTGAGCTGCGACCGCGCGGCCGCGCTCGTCACGCGCGACCCGCAGGCGGTGTGCCGCACGCTGATGACGATCGCGGCCGGCGAGGCGGCCGAGGACCTCAACCTCGACGCGTTCGTCGCGCAGGCGGCCGAGTACGGCGACGGCGGCGCCGGCCTGGACCGCCTCACGCGCCTGACCCAGGACCTCCGGCTCACCCACCCGATGCCGGTGCGGCGCGTCGGCCAGCTGCTGGAGTGGGTGCGCGGCGGCGAGTACGACCGGATCGTCGGCGGCGACTACGTGCGCCGCGGCGAGGAGCCGCCGCTGCGCGACGAGGCGGCGGCGGCGCAGGCCCACTACGCCGGACGCATCTCCGACGCGTTCGCGCAGGCCGGGTCCTCGCTGCAGGAGGTCGGCCAGCAGCTCGGCGACTGGCTGCGCCGCCAGCGCGGCGGCGACGACGCCTGACCGCCGCCGCGCCGACCGGACGCGGCGCGATGTCGCGATCAGTGGGCGTAGACGTCGTATCCGACCACCGATTGGCTGCTGGCGTGGCGGATGCACGAGCTCCAGGCATACCGGTAGCGCCCGTGACCGGGGTACTCGGGCCCGGTCCGCGGCCCGGGATAGTCGGCGCAGGTCCACCCGCTCGGGTTGCGGCGGGCGCGGTTCCACCGGACCATCACCCGCCTGGCCTGTCGACACGACAGTCGCTCGGTGTCCGCCCAGTGAGCCTCGACGCCGACCCGGAAGACGTGGCCCTTCACGACGAACGAGCCGACCCCGCACCACCTCGCGGTGCGGTCGGCGTAGCGGTCGTCGGCGGCGGCGGGGCTCGTGCCGACCGTGGTCGCCGCCACGAGGGCGGTCGCGAGCGCGCCGAGAAGGCGATGCGTCATGTCGTCCTTTCGTCGGTGGGACGTGCGGTACCTGGATCGGCTCGACGGGGACCGGGCCGGACCACCCCCGAGGGCCGGCTCGACGTCTGTCGTAGTCCCGCCCGGACGACGGCTGACCGGTCCCGCGCCTACCATCCGCGGCCCATGGGGTCGGGATCGCACGCCGCGACGCAGGCGCTCGTCGCCGGACGTCCGCTGGAGGACTGCGCGGTCGCGGTGGTCGCGCTGCACGGGCGCGGCCAGGATCCGCGCTGGCTGCACGAGCAGCTCGTCGGGCCGCTCGACGTCGACGGCGCCGCCTACGTGCTGCCCGCCGCGCCCGCCGGCTCCTGGTACCCGGGCCGCTACGACCAGCCGCCGGCCGCCAACGAGCCGCACCTGAGCCGGGCGATGGACGCCTGCGCGGCCGCGCTCGAGCGCGTCGCCGCGGCCGGGGTGGCGCCGGAGCGCACGCTCCTGGCGGGCTTCTCGCAGGGCGCCTGCATCGCCGCGACGCTGCTGGCCCGCCGCGGCGCCCGGCTCGGCGGCGCGGCGATCCTGACCGGCGCGATCGTCGGCGACGCGCTGGCCGAGCGTCCGCTGGACGGCCTGCCGATCGTCGTCTCGTGCAGCAGCCGAGACCCGTGGATCGAGCTGGCCGCCGCGGCGCGGACCGCCGACGCGTTCGCGGCCGCCGGCGCCGAGGTGCGCTTCCTGCCGCGCCACGATCCCGAGCATCGCGTCAGCCCGAGCGACGTCGCCGCGGTCCGCTCGCTCGTGCTGCAGGCGGCGGCCTGACCGTGGCGGGCCCGCGCGCGCCGCTGGCGCTCACGTTCGACAACCTCGGCGAGGCCACCGAGCTGGAGCGGGGCACGTGGCCGGACGGGCGCGAGCTCGGCCGCCACCCCACCGTGACCGAGGTCCTGCCGCGCCTGCTGGACCTGCTCGACGAGCGCGGCCTGCGGGCGACGTTCTTCGTGGAGGCGATCAACGCCGAGCTGTACCCGGACGCGCTGCGCGAGATCGCCGCGCGCGGGCACGAGATCGGCCATCACGGGTGGCGCCACGAGGCGTGGTCGCAGCTGAACCCCGGCGCCGAGGCGACGGCGCTGGCTCGCGGCCTGGAGGCGTTCGCGCGGCTGGGCCTGCGGGTCGCCGGGTTCCGGCCGCCGGGCGGGGACCTGAACCCCGGTACGCTCGCGCTGCTCGCCGGCGCCGGGCTGACGTGGTGCTCGCCCGCCGGCGACGCGCCCGCGGTGCGCGACGGCGTCGCGGTCGTCCCGTTCCGCTGGGCGCTCGTCGACGCCTACCACGTGATGGACCGCTTCGCGGACCTGCGCGCCGCCCACGGCGACCCGCCCGCCGCGCTCGGCGCCGAGGCGCTGCGCGACCGCCTCATCGCCGAGCTCGAGCGCCACGCCGCCGCGGGGCGCGCGGGCTGCCTCGTGCTCCACCCGTTCGTCGGCGCGGACCCCGCGCATCTCGCCGCGCAGGTCGCGGTGCTCGACGCGCTCGACCGGCTGGCGCTGGACGTGCGCCCCGGCGGCGACGTCGCCGTTGCGCTGCGGCGCGGTTTGTAGCACCGTACGACAATCCGACCCGGGAGGAGAGACACCGCATGACCCGCATGAGGGCGGCGCTGCTGGCCGCGATCAAGGAGCCGATGGTCGTCGAGGAGATCGACTACCTCGACCCGGCCCCCAACCGCGTGCTCGTGCGCACCGGCGCCTCGCCGTTCTGCTCGACCGACTGCGTCAACTGGCGCGGCGAGCTGGCCAAGATCCCGCCCACGATCCTCGGCCACGCGTCGATGGGCGAGGTCGTCGAGGTCGGGCCGGGTGTCGGCCACATCCGGGTCGGCGACCGCGTGATCGTGCCGGGCACCTCCGAGTGCGGCGTCTGCTTCTACTGCGCGGCCGGGCGCCCCGACCAGTGCTCGGAGACGTTCGACCGCGACGGCATCTGGCCGCACGTCGCCAACCGCGACAACGGCGAGCCGGTCAGCGCGGCCGGCAACGTCGGCGGCTACGCCGAGCTGATGAACGTCACCGCCAACCAGGTCTTCCCGGTCGAGACCGACCTGCCCGACGAGTGGCTGAGCATGCTCGGTTGCGGCATCACCACCGGCCTGGGCTGCGTCTTCAACGTTGCGAAGGTCGCGCCCGGCAGCAGCGTCGCGATCGTCGGCCTCGGCCATCTGGGCCAGTGGATGGTGCAGGGGGCGAGGATCGCGGGCGCGCGCAAGATCATCGCGATCGACCCGATCGCCTGGCGGCGCGAGCACGCCGGCCGGCTCGGGGCCACGCACACCGTCGACCCGTCGGCCGACGACCCGGTCGCCCAGGTGCAGCGGCTCACCGAGGGCCGCGGCGCCGACTACGTGCTGGAGGCCGCGACCGTCACCGAGGCGTTCACGCAGGCGATCCTCATGTCGCGCCGCGCCGGCACCGTCGTGCTGACGAGCGTCGAGAAGGCCGACGCGCAGGTGACGGTCCCGCAGATGGCGCTGTCGGTCACCTCCCGCGCGATCCTCGGCGCCCAGAACGGCAACGTGCGCATGCGCCACGACCTGCCGCGCTTCATCCGCATGATGGAGGACGGCTGGGTCGACCCCGAGGCGATCGTCACCAACCGCTACCGGCTCGACCAGATCAACGAGGCCCTGCACGCCTCCGACGAGAAGCGCGACCTCAGCGGGATCATCGTCCCCGGCCTGACATAGCGCGACCGGTGGGTCGCCAGGTGCCCGATAGGTTGCCCCCGATGCCGAGCCGCCCCACGCTCACGACCACCGTCGTCGGCAGCTACCCGCAGCCGGACTGGCTCGTCGACCGCGAGCTGCTGGCCTCCGGGCACGTGCCTCGGGTGCGGATGCCGCAGGTGTGGCGGGTCGACGAGGCGTTCCTCGAGCAGGCCCAGGACGACGCGACGCTGCTGGCGATCCGCGACATGGAGCGGGCCGGGGTCGACACGATCACCGACGGCGAGATGCGCCGCGAGAGCTACTCGAACCGGTTCGCCACCGCGCTCGAGGGCGTCGACGCCGCCAACCCGGCCGAGATCGTCAACCGGGTGGGGCGCCGGACGCTGGTGCCGCGCGTGGTCGACCGGGTGCGGCGCGTGCGGCCCGTGGAGGTGCGCGACCTCGAGTTCCTGCGCGCCAACACGCAGCGGCGCGTGAAGATCACGCTGCCGGGTCCGTTCACGATGGCCCAGCAGGCCGCCAACGAGGCCTACGACGAGCTCGACGACCTCGTGATGGACCTGGCCCGGGCGGTCAACGAGGAGGCCCACGACCTGCAGGCCGCCGGCGCGGACGTGATCCAGCTCGACGAGCCGTGGCTGCGCAACGACCCCGACGCGGCGCGGCGCATCGCGGTCCCGGCGATCGACCGCGCGCTGGCCGGGCTGACGACCGAGACCGCCGTGCACCTGTGCTTCGGGTACGCCGCGGTCGTGCAGGGCGAGAAGCCCAGCGGCTACGCGTTCCTGCCCGAGCTGGCCGACTGCGCCGCCGGCCAGATCTCGATCGAGGCCGCCCAGCCGGACCTCGACCTCGGCATCCTGCGCGAGCTCGGCGGCAAGACGATCGTGCTGGGCGTCATCGACCTGGCCGACCCCGAGGTCGAGACCCCGGACGTGGTGGCCGAGCGCATCCGCGCCGCGCTGCAGTGGGTCCCGTCCGAGCGGCTCGTCGTCGCCCCGGACTGCGGCATGAAGTACCTGCCGCGCGCGACCGCGTTCGGCAAGCTGCGCGCGATGTGCGACGGCGCCGCGCTGGTGCGCGCCCAGCTCTAGCGGACGCGGCGGCTGAGCACGAGCGCGACCGGCGCCAGCAGCGTCACCGCGCACATCCCGGCGGCCATCGGCACCGCGGTGTCCTCGCCGGCGACGCCGGCCAGCGGCAGCAGCGCCGCGGACAGCCCGAACTGCGCGAGGCCCATCAGCCCGGTCGCGCTGCCGGCCGCGCCCGGGTGGGGCTCGAGCGCGAGCGCCATCGCGTTGGGCCGCACCAGCCCGACCGCCGACACGACGAGGAACATCCCGACGAGCAGGAAGCCCAGCGGCGCGCCGGCCAGCACGACCGCGAGCGTTCCCGCGCCGCCGACCGCGCTCGAGGTCAGGCCGGCGGCCAGCAGGCGGCCGGACCCGAGGCGGGTCACGAGCCGGCGGCTGAGCTGGCTGGCGACGATGATCCCCGCCGCGTTGATCGCGAATACGACGCTGTAGAGCTGCGGCGACATGCCGTGGATGCCCTCGAGCACGAACGAGCCGCCGCCCAGGTAGAGCGCCAGGCCGGCGAACGACAGCGACATCGCCGCGGCCAGCCCGACGAAGTGCCGGTCGCGCGAGAGCTCCCGCAGCGCCGCGCCGGTGGCGGCGAAGCCGCGGCTGCTGCGTCGCTCGGGCGGGAGCGTCTCGCGCAGCATCAGCGCGCAGGCGACCAGCAGCGTCACGCCGACCGCGGCCTGGGCCAGGAACGTGCCGCGCCAGTCGGTGACGTGCAGCAGCTGCCCGCCGGCGAGCGGCGCGAGGACCGGCGCGACCGATCCGACGGTGAGCAGCGCCGCGAACAGGCGCGCGCTGGCGACGCCGCCGCTGTAGTCGCGCACGATCGCGCCGGCGATCACGATGCCCGTCGCCCCCGCCAGGCCCTGCAGGAGCCGCTCCCCCATCAGCACCCACACCGACGGGGCGATCGCGCACAGCAGCGAGGCGATCGTGAACGCGGCCAGCCCGCTCAGCAGCGGGCGGCGCCGGCCGAGCTGGTCGCTCACCGGCCCCATCACGACCTGGCCGACCGCCAGGCCGATCATGCACGTCGTCATCGTCAGCTGCGCGGCCGACGCCGATGCCGACAGGTCGTCGGCCATCTCCGGCAGGCCCGGCAGGTACAGATCCATCGACAGCGGCCCGAACGTCGACAGCGCCCCCAGCAGGACGATGAGGCGCAGCGACGGGACGGTCGACGTGGCGGCCACGGCCGCCGCATCATGGAGGATCGCGCGGCGCGGAGCCGCGCCGCGATCAGGCGCGGACGGCGCCGCGGATGAAGTCGACGATCTCCTGCGTCGGCGCCCCCGGCGTGAACACCTCCGCCACGCCCAGCTTCTTCAGCTCGGGGATGTCATCGGACGGGATCGTCCCCCCGACGGTCACCACCACGTCGTCGACGCCCTGCTCGCGCAACAGCTCCACCACCCGCGGCACCAACGTCATGTGCGCCCCCGACAGGATCGACAGGCCGACCGCGTCGGCATCCTCCTGGATCACCGTCTCGACGATCTGCTCCGGCGTCTGATGCAGACCCGTGTAGATGACCTCCATCCCCGCGTCGCGCAGGGCCCGGGCGATGATCTTCGCCCCCCGGTCATGGCCGTCCAGGCCGGGCTTGGCAACGACGACACGGATCGTGCGGTTCACGGTGGAGGCGGCCATCAGTACACGGGGGTCTCGGTGTAGGCGCCCCAGACGTCCTGGAGCGCGTCGACGATCTCGCCCTCGGTCGCGTGCACGCGGGCGGCGTCGAGCAGCAGCGGCATGAGGTTGACGTCGGGCTTCTCCGCCGCCGCGCGCAGCGCGCTCAGCGACGCCTCGACCGCGGCCGCGTCGCGCCGCGCGCGAACCGCCTGCACGCGGTCGATCTGCTTGCGCTCGAGCGCCGGGTCGATGCGCAGGATCGGCGGCTCGGCGTCGTCGCCCTCGGTGAAGCGGTTGACGCCGACGACGATCCGCCGGCCCGCGTCGATCTCCTGCTGCAGCTCGAACGCCGCGTCGGCGATCTCGCGCTGCGGGAAGTTCTGCTTGACCGCCTCGACCATGCCGCCGAGCTCGTCGATACGCCGGAAGTAGTCGTAGGCCTGCTCTTCGAGGCGGTCGGTGAGCGCCTCGACGAAGTAGCTGCCGCCGAGCGGGTCGATCGTGTTCGCCACCCCCGTCTCGTAGGCGATGATCTGCTGCGTGCGCAGCGCGATGCGCACCGCCTCCTCGGTCGGCAGCGCGAGCGCCTCGTCGTAGGAGTTCGTGTGCAGCGACTGGGTCCCGCCGAGCACGCCGGCCAGCGCCTCGATCGCCGTGCGGACGATGTTGTTCAGCGGCTGCTGGGCCGTCAGCGACACGCCGGCCGTCTGCGTGTGGAAGCGCATCAGCCACGACTTCGGGTTGCGCGCCCCGAACGTGTCGCGCATCTCGCGCGCCCAGATGCGGCGGGCGGCGCGGTACTTGGCGATCTCCTCGAAGAAGTCGATCTGCGCGTTGAAGAAGAAGGACAGCCGCGGCGCGAACGCGTCGACCGGCACGCCGCGCTCGACCGCCTGCTCGACGTAGGTGAGCCCGTCCTTCAGCGTGAACGCGAGCTCCTGCGCGGCGGTGGCCCCCGCCTCGCGGATGTGGTAGCCGGAGATCGAGACCGGATGCCAGCGCGGCATCTCGTGCGCGCACCACTCGATCATGTCGCCGAGGAAGCGCATCGCCGGGTCGATCGGGAAGCACCACTCCTTCTGGGCGATGTACTCCTTGAGGATGTCGGCCTGGATCGTCCCGCCGAGCCGGTCGGCCGGGACGCCCGCCTGCTCGGCGGCGACGACGTAGAAGGCGAGCATGATCGGCGCCGGCGCGTTGATCGTCATCGACACCGTCACGTCGCCGAGGTCGATCCCCTGGAAGAGCGTCTGCATGTCGTCGACGGAGTCGACGGCGACGCCCTCGCGCCCGACCTCGCCCAGCGAGCGCGGGTGGTCGGAGTCGTGGCCCATCAGCGACGGCATGTCGAACGCGGTCGACAGGCCGGTCTGGCCGTGGTCGAGCAAATAGCGGAAGCGCTCGTTGGTCTCCTCCGCGGTGCCGAACCCGGCGAACTGGCGCATCGTCCACAGCCGCCCGCGGTACATGGACGGGTACACGCCGCGGGTGAACGGGAACTGGCCGGGCAGCCCGATCTGCTCGGGATCCGGCAGGTCGCGCTCGGTGTAGAGCGGCCTGATCGGCTCGCCCGAGAGCGTGGTGAAGGGAGCGTCGCGCTCGGGTGTGGCCGCGTAGGCCTCCTCCCACCCGTCCAGCGGCGTCTGCGTATATGTGGACATCAGATAGTCGGAAGGTCGCATATCAGGTAGCGTCCTGTCAAACCCGAGCTTCGGAGGACCCCACATGGACGATCACGTGGTCGGCATCGTAGGTGCCGGCTTCATGGGCTCCGGCATCGCCGAGACCGTGGCGCGCGCCGGGATGGAGGTCGTGCTCTACGAGCCCGAGCAGGCGGCGCTCGACCGCTCCGCCCGCCGCATCGCCGAGTCCACCTCGCACGCGGTCGAGCGCGGAAAGCTCAGCGAGGCCGAGGCCGCCGCGCTGCGCGAGCGCATCTCCCCCACCACCCACCTCGACGCCCTCGCCGGCGCGAACCTCGTGATCGAGGCCGTCGTCGAGGACCCGACGATCAAGGGCCGGGTGTTCCGCGAACTCGACGCGCGCCTGCCGGACGCGTCGTTCCTGGCCACGAACACGTCGTCGATCCCGATCGCCCAGGTCGCTTCCTGGACGCAGCGCCCCGAGCGCGTCCTCGGCCTGCACTTCTTCAGCCCGGTGCCGGTGATGAAGCTCGTGGAGATCGTCGTCGCGATCGACACCGCGCCCGAGGTCGTCGACCACGCCGAGCGCTTCGCCGCCGCGATCGGCAAGCACGCGGTCCGCACGAAGGACCGCTCCGGCTTCATCGTGAACATGCTGCTCGTCCCGTACCTGATGGCGGGCGTGCGGATGTTCGAGGAGGGCTTCGCCAGCCGCGAGGACATCGACGAGGCGATGCGCCTCGGCGCCGGCCACCCGATGGGCCCGCTCACGCTCTGCGACTTCATCGGCCTCGACGTCCTCTACGCGGTCTGCGACTCGCTCTACGAGGAGTTCAAGCGGCCCGAGTACGCGCCGCCGCCGCTGCTGAAGCGGATGGTCGTCGCCGGCCACCACGGCCGCAAGACCGGACGCGGCTTCTACGAGTACGGGGAGCGGGCATGAGCGCCTCCGTCCTCGCCATCCCCCAGGAGCACCTCGACTTCCGAGACACGATCCGCCAGATCGCGCGCGAGCGCATCGCGCCGCGCGCCGCCGAGATCGACGCGACGGCCGAGTACCCATGGGACGTCCGCCGGCTCCTGGCCGAGAACGACGTCCTCGCCCTCCCCTTCCCCGAGCAGTACGGCGGCACGGGCACGGGCACGCTGATGCTGCAGATGGCCGTCGAGGAGATCGCGTACGCCTGCGCCTCGAGCGCGCTCATCCTCATGGTCCAGGAGCTCGGCACGCTGCCGATTCAGCTCTTCGGCTCCGACGAGCTGAAGGAGCGCTACCTCCCGCGCTGCGCGACCGGCGAGTGGGCGCCGGCGTTCGCGCTGAGCGAGGCCGAGGCCGGCTCCAACCCCGCCGACGTGCGCACGACCGCCGTGCGCGACGGCGACGAGTGGGTCATCAACGGCACGAAGACGTGGATCAGCAACGCGGGGATCGCCGACTTCTACGTCGTCTTCGCGCTCACCGACCGCGAGCAGCGCCGGCTCACCGCGTTCGTCGTCGACAAGGACACGCCCGGCCTGTCGATCGGCAAGCTCGAGCACAAGCTCGGCATCAAGGGCTCTCCCACCGGCTCGCCCGTGTTCGAGGACGTCCGCGTCCCGCACGAGAACGTCATCGGGGAGGTCGGCCGCGGCCTGGCGGTCGCGTTGGCCACCCTGCAGCGCACCCGGCTGGGCGCGGCCGCGCAGGCGGTCGGCATCGCCCAGGGCGCCACCGACTTCGCGGCGAGGTACGCGTCCGAGCGAGTGGCCTTCGGGGCGCCGATCAACGAGCTGCAGGCGATCCAGTTCAAGCTCGCCGACATGGAGACCGGCACAGCCGCGGCCCGCGAGCTGCTGCACCGCGCGTGCGTCATGTCGGACGCCGGCGACCCGGCGGCGGCCAAGTACAGCTCGATGGCGAAGCTGTTCGCGTCCGACAACGCGATGCGCGTGACCGTCGAGGCGGTCCAGGTGCTCGGCGGCTACGGGTACGTGACGGAGTACCCGGTCGAGCGCATGATGCGCGACGCCAAGATCACCCAGATCTACGAGGGCACGAACGAGATCCAGCGGGTCATCGTCGCCCGTCAGATGCTGGGATGAAGTCTCCGGCGCCGGCCCGCAGCCGCTCGAGGATGCGGGTCAGGGTCTTGAGCTCCTCACGTTCCAGAGGCGCGACCGCGAAGCGTTGCGCGTTGAGGGCGCGTGTCGCCGCCTCGGCGGCCTCGCGCCCCGCATCGGTGATCGTGGCCAGGGTGGTGCGCCGGTCCGTTGGATGCGGCGAGCGCACAGCCAGCCCGGCCCGCTCGAGCCCGTCGACGAGGTTGGTGACGCTGGTGCGATGAACCTGCAGGCGGGCACCCAGCTTGCCGAGCGGCAAGGCGCCCCGGCGGCTGAGGTACAGCAGCATCAGGGCCTCGTAGCGCGGGAAGGTCAGCCCGAACGGCTCGAGCACCGCATTCAGCCGTGCCACGAGGATCTGCTGGACGCGCATGATCGACGTGACCGCCTCCATCGGCGGCGCCGTCGCCTCGCCCCAGTGCCTGCGCCACTGCCGACCGGCCTCGGCGATCGGATCGAAGGGCAGGGGCTGGGTCGACATGGCGGTAAGCGTTCCACAGAGCGCGGACCACGGGACGCGCGATATCCGCGATATTCCGATAGTAGGAAATACTCGGATCATCTAAGGTACGCACGGCCCAACGTCAGGAGCGCCGATGCAGGAGATCGATCTGCTGTACCGCGACGTTCCCCGCGCCATCTGCTGCTTCGCGGACCTCGACGAGCACTGGCTCGTCGATCCCGGACCCGAGGCCTCCCACCGGCGCCTCCTTGAGCAGCTGCCCGACGACTGGGAGCCCCGACGGATCCTCCTGACGCACATCCACTTCGACCATGCCGGGGCCACGGGCCGCCTCCTCGAGCGCTGGCCCCGGGCCGAGGTGTGGGTCCACGAGCGAGGCGCCCGCCATCTCGTCGATCCCGAGCGACTCGTGGCCAGCGCCCGCCGCATCTACGGCGACGCGTTCGACGAGCTGTGGGGCGCGGTGGTGCCGATCCCGGCAGATCGCGTGCGCGCGCTGAGCGGCGGCGAGACGCTCGACGGCTGGCGGGTGGCCCACACCCCCGGCCACGCCTCCCATCACGTGAGCTACTTCCACGAGTCGACCGGAGCGGCGATGACGGGCGACGTCGCCGGCGTGCGAATCGGCACCGGGCCCGCGCTGCCGCCCAGCCCGCCGCCGGACATCGATCGCGAGCTGTGGCTCGCGTCCCTGCGGACCCTGCGCGAATGGGCCCCGTCCGCCCTGTGCGTGACCCACTTCGGGCGATGGACCGACGTCGACGCGCAGCTTCGAGAGGTCGCCGAGGGCCTCGAACACTGGAGCGAGCTCGCACGGAGCACCGACAATGCCGCCTTTGCCGATGCGGTGCGCCGACACATCGCCACGCGGACCGACGACCCCGCGACGCGCGCCAGCTACGAGCAGTCCAATCCGGCGACCACCCTCTGGAGCGGCTGGGCCCGCTATTGGCGACTGCGGGAGGATCAGTCCGCAGCCTGACCGCTCAGCCGCGCAAACCGCCGAGGAAGACGTCGGCGACCTGATCGGCGATCTGGTCGGCGTCCATGCGACCGTCAGACCGATACCAGCGCGTCATCCAGTTCAGAGCCCCGACGAGCGCCCGGGCAGCTACAGGCGGGTCGACGTCTCGCCGGTCCCCAAGCAGCTCGCGCATGATGTCCTCGACCAGCCGCATGTACTCACGATCCTTGGCCTCCCAGTCCGGAAAGCGGTGCTTGCCGGCGATCTCCTCGATATAGACCGCCGCGAACGGCGTGACGTTCACGAGCACCTCGACATGGAGGTGACACAGCCGCCGGAGTTTCTCTTCCGCCGGCAACTCCTGCTCCACGAGCTTCCGGGTGGCCCCGAGGATCCGCTCAGAGGGCTCCCGGACGACGGCGAAGAGCAGGTCCTCCTTGGAGTCGATGTAGTGGTAGATCGACCCCTTGTACATGCCGACCTCCTGGGCGATGTCGTCCAGGCGCGCGGCGTCGAAGCCCTTCTCGCGAAACACCTTGGCGGACGCGGCGACGATGTCGCCCATCCTGCTCGGCCGTGCCATCAGTTCTCGTCTCCGTCGGGGAAACCGAAACGCGCAAGGTACCGCGGCGAGACGGAGGATCCGGGCTGGACGATATGCGATACTCCGATTGTCTGGATTCCGACTATCTGAGGGTCAGCATGCGTGTCGAAGACTCCGTCGCCGTGATCACCGGCGGCGCGTCCGGGCTGGGCGCGGGAACCGCGCGGATGATCGCCGCCGGCGGCGGGCGCGTCGTGCTCGTGGATCGCAACGCGGAGAGCGGTCACGCCCTCGCCGGCGAGCTCGGCGCAGAGCACGCCCGCTTCGTGCCCACCGACGTCACCCGCACCGACGAGGTCGCCCGCGCCGTACAGACCGCAGTCGACACGTTCGGCCGGCTCGACGTCGCCGTCAACTGCGCGGGCATCACCCCTGCGGCGCTCGTCGTCGACGCGGAGCGCTCCATGCACCCGCTCGAGGTGTTCCGCGAGGCGGTCGACGTCAACCTCGTCGGGGCGTTTGACGTCATCCGGCATGCGGCCCGGGCAATGACCCTCAATGAGCCCAGTGCTGAAGGCGAGCGCGGGCTCATCGTCAACACCTCGTCGATCGCGGGGCTCGAGGGGCAGATCGGCCAGGCCGGGTACGCGGCGTCCAAGGGAGCGCTGGCCGCCCTCACCCTGCCGCTCGCGCGGGACCTGGCCCGCTGGGGAATCCGCGTGATGGCGATCGCCCCGGGCGTGATGGACACCCCGATGGTCGCGAACGTCAGCGAACGACGCCGAGCGAAGCTGCTCGACATCAACGTGTTTCCCAAGCGCCTGGGCACGCCGGAGGACTTCGCCGCAGTCGTGCGCACGTTCATGGAGACGACGTTCCTCAACGGCGAGGTCGTGCGCCTCGACGCGGCGGTGCGCCTCAACCCCCGCTGAGCGCACCCGTCCCCACCCCGACCGGCTCGTCGAGAGCCGACCAGACCGACGGCCCTTGATGCCCCAGCTCGGCGGACGCCTCCATCGCGGCCCGCCCGATCAGCTCGCCCAGCGCGTCCAGGTCCTCGGGCCCTCCCAGCCGGGTCGTCGGGCCCGAGACGCTCATCGCGGCGACGACCTGCGACGTGTGGTCGAACACCGGCGCCGCCACGCAGGTGACCGCCTCCTCGAACTCCTCATGGTCGATCGCGAATCCGTCGGCACGCACCCGGTCGAGCTCGGCGACCAGCCGTCGCGGCGAGGTGATCGTCGCCGTCGTAAACCGCGCGAGCGGAGCGGACCGAGTGCGCAAGCGCTCGACCGCGTCGGGCATGAACGCCAGTATGGCCTTCCCGCCACCGGTCGCGTGCGCCGGCACTCGCCGCCCCGGCTCGGCGAACATCCGCATCGACTTCGGGCTCGCGATCTGCTCCACGTAGACGACGTCGTCGCCGTCGAGCACGATGAGGTTCGTGGTCTCCCCGCACACGCGATGAACGCGACGCATGTGGGGGCGCACCGCCGCCCGCAGGCGAGCGTCGCCGCGTTCAGCACCGGCTGCGAGCTCGAGCACGCGGTAGCCCAGCAGATACGTGTTGCGGTCGCGGCCGCGTCGAACGTATCCCCGCTCGACGAGCGTGGCCAGCACCCGATGCGTCGTGCTCGGCCGCTGCCTTGTGATCCGACTGAGCTCCACGAGCCCTGACTCGCCGGATCGGGCCAGCGCCTCGAGCAGGTCGAGGGCGCGGACGACGGAGCCGATCGCCTGCCCCTTTCCGGCCACGATCAGTAGAGCGCTTCGTAGGCCGGCAGGGTGAGGAACGCCGGGAAGTCGTCCTCCAGAGCGACCTTGGTGAAGATGTCGCGCGTCTCCTCCGGGCGCCCGCGGTCCCACGCCTCCTGGCTCAACGCGGCGCGCATGCAGGCGATCTCCTCGTCGAGGATCTCCGAGACGAGATCGCGAGTGACGACGCGACCATCGTCGAGCACCGCGCCGTGACGGATCCACTGCCAGATCTGCGCCCGGCAGATCTCGGCGCCGACCGCGTCCTCCGGCAGATCGCCATCAGCCGCTCCGCGGCCCGATAGCCACGAGGAGATGTAGGCGAAGCCGGCCCGGATGTCACGCCGCAACCGGTCCTCGGTCAGGCACCCGCAGCGTGTGCCCACCTCGAGCAGGTCGTCGGCGGTCACCTTGGCGCGCGGACCGCGCCGCCAGATCTGGTTGGGACCGTGGAACGCGAACTCACCGCGGGCGATCTCCACCATGTCAGGTCGGGCCACCCAGGTCCCGTCGAATCCCTCTTCGGCTTCTCGGCGCTTGTCCATGCGCAGGGCCGCGACACCGGCATCGTCCGGCCCCGACGCACATATCGGCGCCATCCCGCCGATGGCGAACGTCCCGCGACGGTGGCACGTCTCGACCAGCAGGCCCACGTACGCGCGCAGGAACGGCTCGCGCATCGTGACCTGGTCGCGGGGCGGAAGGACGAACTCCGGCCGGTCTCGGAAGCACTTGATCGTGGAGAACAGGTAGTCCCAGCGGCCCGCGTTGAGGCCGTACGCGTAGTCACGCAGCTCCCACAGGATCTCGTCCATCTGGAACGCAGCGGGAAGCGTCTCCACCTGGACCGTGGCGCGAATGGATCCGAACGGCAGACAGAGCCGCTTCTGCGTCCAGGCGAAGATCGAGCTCCACAGGCGAGCCTCGTGGTGGTGCTCGAGCTTCGGCAGGTACAGGTACAGCGCGGAGCCTCGTTCCAGGAGCGCCTCCGCACAGTGGAACGCGTAGAGGCCGAAGTCGACGAGCGCACCCGCGACCGGCTCGCCCGCCACCCGGACGTGCCACTCCGGCAGGTGCCACCCGCGCGGGCGCACCATGAGGGTCGCCGGTTCCAGGTCCAGGTCCAGGATCCCATCCCCGTCGACGACGCTGATCGAGCCGTCGGCTGCGTCGCGCAGGTGCCGTTGCGCGTCGACGACGTTCCGCCACGTCGGAGACAGCGAGTCCTCGAGGTCGGCCATGAATCCCGAGGCGCCGGAGTTGAGGCCCTGGACGAGCGTCCGTCGCCGAGCCGGCCCGATGACCTCGACGCGACGGTCGATGTAGTCCGCGCGCGGAGGCGCGACCTCCCACTCGTCGTCGCGGATCCCGTGCGTGTCCGGCAGGAAGTCCAGGCTCCACCCGGCCCGCAGCGCGGCGTCCCGTTGTGCGCGCGCCGCGAGGATCCGATGCCATGCTCGCTCGAAGCGACGGTGAAGCTCGACGACGAAGTCAATCGCCTCCGGACTGAGGATCTCGTCCAGCTCATCGTCGAGAAGACGAGTCACCTCGAAGTCCCTCGTGATGGTCACGGCGTCTCTCCCCCTCTCCTCCACCGGGCGCCGTAGAGCACCAAACAGATGGTGCGTTAAACATAGAGACCGGTCATCGGCGTGGCAAGAAACAGCCTTCCGCACCGTGGAAAGGGCGCCCGCCTCGGGCTTTCACGCCAGCAGCGGCGGATGAGCCGGACACAGCACGCTGCGGTCGAGGCCATCGATCGACGGACGGCCCACGAGCGCCAAGGTCGAATCGATCTCGTCCATCAGCGTGGCGATCACCGCCTCGACGCCAGCGCTTCCCCCATTGGCGAGGCCGTAGAGATACGGGCGCCCGACGAAGCAGGCGCGCGCCCCGAGCGCCAGCGCCTTGACCACGTCGCTTCCGCGGCGCACGCCGCCCTCGAGGTACACCTCGACGCGGCCCCGAGCCGCTTCGAGTACCTCGGGCAGCGCCTCTAGCGCACCGAGCTCGCCGTCGAGCTGGCGTCCTCCGTGGTTCGACACGACGATGCCCTGCATCCCGGCGTCGATCGCGCGCTCGGTGTCCTCGGCGGTCATGACCCCCTTGAGGACGAGCGGCCCCGACCAGCGCGAGCGGACCCGCCCGAGATCCTCCCAGGTCGCGCCCGGGTTGGACAGCTCCTGGTTGACGTACTGCGCCACGGCGACGACCTGGCCCGGCGCCGCGTCGGCGATGTTCTCGAACGTGACGGGCCGCCCCGCCAGGACCTCTCGCATCCACCTCGGGTGACGGAGCAGATCGAGCGCCGTGCGCGCGCGCAGCCTGGGCGGCAGCGTGAACCCGCTGCGCAGGTCCCGCTCGCGTTTACCGACGACCGGCACGTCGACGGCGACCATGAGACCGTCGTAGCCGGCGGTCTGGACTCGATCCACGAGCCGATCGACGAGCTCCTGGTCGCGCCACATGTAGAGCTGGAACCACAGCGGCCCGTCGGTCGCAGCACGGACATCCTCGATCGTCGAGCTCGCCATCGTGCTGAGCGTGAAGAGCGTGCCCTTGCGCCCGGCGGCACGTGCGACCGCGACCTCGCCCCCGCGCGCGGTGAGACGGGCGAGGCCGGTCGGGCTCAGCAGGACGGGCGTCGAGACCGGCGCACCGAGGATCGTCGTGGCCTGGTGGGTGCGGCTGACGTCGACGAGCCGGCGCGGACGCAGGGCAAGGCGGCGGAAGGCGTCGGCATTGGCCCGCAGCGTGACCTCGTCCTCCGCCCCGCCGTCGATGAAGTCGAAGATCATGCGTGGCAGCCGCCGCGACGCCCTGCGCCGCGCCTCCGCAACGCTCCACAGTCCGCCTCGCGCCATACCTGCTCCTCTCTCTCGTTGCCGGTGTCGACCGACGATGCCGAATCCGTCCGGATCGCGGGACGCGATGTGCCGCGTCAGCCGCCCAGCACGGCGACGACAGCCCCGTTGCCGTCGATCCCGGAGACGCCGCCGCCCATCGTCTCGATGACGCCGACGCGCGCACCACCGACCTGACGGCCGCCTGCCTCCCCGCGGAGTTGCCAGACCACCTCGGCGACCTGGGCCACGCCGGTGCAGCCGAGCGGGTGGCCGCGCGACAGCAGGCCACCAGACGGGTTGACCGGCTGGGCTCCGCCGAGTGACGTGTGACCGCTCTCGACGAGCGCGCCCCCGCCGCCGGCCTCGGCCAGACCGAGGGCCTCGGTGGTGACGATCTCGCCGATCGTGAACGCGTCGTGCACCTCGAAGAAATCGACGTCCTCAGGGCCGATTCCCGCCTCCTCGTAGGCGAGCGCAGCGGTGTCACGCACGAGCTGGTAGCCCCAGACGTGGGAACTGCGGTGGTCCCACAGGCCGCCGGACCGTAGGGCGCTGCCGCGAATCGGGACGTCGCGCGAGACGCCGCGCCGCGGACCGAGCACCGCTGCGGCGGCCCCGTCGGAGATCGGGCAGCACTGCAACAGCGTGAGCGGGTCGGCGATCATGCGCGACCCGAGGACCTCCTCGACCGTGTACTCGCCGCTGTAGTGGGCGCGCGGATTGCCGATGGCGTGGCGGTGGTTCTTCACCGACACCAGCGCGAGCTGCTCGCGGGTGACGGCGCCATCGCGCAGGTACCGCGTCGCGGCCATCGCGTAGAGGCTGGGCAGCGCCAGCCCCTGCCGTCCCTCGGCGTCGGTCAGCTCCGGGTGGATCGCGCCGCCGAACCGCGCGGTCATCGTCTCGATGCCCACGACGAGGACCCGCTCGTAGCGGCCGGCCAGGATCGCGGCACGTGCCTCGTGGAACGCGGATGTCCCGCTCGCACAGGCGTTCTCGATCGCGAGGACCGGGACGTCGACGATCCCGAGCGGATGCAACGACCGCTGGGCGACACCTGGAGCGCCGAACACCGTCCCGACGTACACGGCGTCCACCGACGTGACATCGGCGTCGGTGAGCGCCTCGAGCACCGCCTCGGCCACCAGGTCGGCCGCAGAGCGCTCGGGCTGCTTGGCGTATGGGGACGAGCCCACGCCGTACACGACCGCTGTCATGGCATCTCCTCCACCTCGAGGTCGCCGTCCGGCCCGACGCCGCCCACGCGCACGCGGGCGCCCACATCGGCCACGGTCCCGCCGGCGCCGCGCACATGGGCGAGGACTCGCGCACCCCCGTCGAGGTCCACGTAGGCCAGCGACCACGGCGGCGTGCGCCCAGGGACGGGGATGCGGACGACGGTCGCCGACCACACGCGGCCGCCCGGACCGAACAGGGCCTCGTCCACCGGGCCGTGGCAGTCGGGGCATCTGGGGCGTGACAGCCCCGACGTGTAGCCGCACGCCCGGCATCGGACGCCGACGACGCGCACCGTGCCGTCGTCGCCATCGCAGACGCGGGGCCGCGGATCGGGCAGCTCGGTCATATCGACTTATAATACTGACGTCAGCGTTAGTTTTGCCGTCGACCCAGGAGCCCCTCATGAGCCAATCGTCACTGTCCGGGCGCGTCGCGCTCGTCACGGGGGCCGCGCGAAGGCGCGGGATCGGTCGCGGCATCGCGCTTGAGCTGGCCGCCAGCGGCGCCGCCGTCGTCGTCCACGGCGCCCCGCGGGCGCCCGCCGACCTGCCCCCCGAGGAGCAGGCCGCGGGCTGGACCGGTGCATCCTCCGTCGCCGAGGAGATCGTCGCCGCCGGGGGACGTGCGATCGCCGTCGAGGCCGACATCACCGACGCGGCCGCCGTCGGCGATGCCGTCGCCCGCGGCGAGGAGGCGCTGGGGACGATCGACATCCTCGTCAACAACGCCGGAATCGCCGGGACGACGGGGGCCGACGATCTCGTCGCCCTCGATGACACGGTCTGGCACCGCACCGTCGACGTCAATCTGAACGCGACGTACCTGGTGTCGAAGGCGGTTCTTCCAGGCATGCTCGCCGCGGGCCGCGGTGTGATCGTCAACATCTCGTCGCTGGCCGGACGGACGCCGTTCGCGCGGTTCGGCGCCTACGGCGCCACGAAGGCGGCGATGATCGGCCTGACCCAGCAGATGGCGCTCGAGTTCGCCCCGACCGTGCGCTGCAACTGCGTCTGCCCGGGCTCGACGGACACCGACATGATGGACGGGACGTTCGCGCGGCGAGACGCGGTGGCGGGTGCGCCCGCCGGAACGGCGAAGGCGGCGGCGATTGCGCGGATCCCGATGGGACGGCAGGGAACGCCAGCCGACATCGCCAAGGCCGTGCGCTTCCTGGCCTCCGACGACGCGGCCTGGATCACCGGGCAGACGCTGAACGTCGACGGAGGCCAGCGGATGGACTAGTACAGGGCCGGAACGAAGCCGCCGTCGACCGACCACACCGACCCCGACGTGAAGCCGCACCGCGGCGAGGCGAGCACGATCGCGGCGATCGCGACCTCGTCGTAGGTCCCGAACCGGCCCCGCGGGACGCGCTGACGGAAGCGCGCGAGCATCTCGTCGCGCCCGATGCCGTTCGCCGCGGCGAGCTGATCCACGACCCCGCCCTCACCGGTGACCAGGTCGGTGTCGATCGGACCGGGGCACACGGCGTTCACGAGCACGTCGGCCGCGGCATACCGGTCGGCGAAGACGCGCGAGAGCGCGAGCTCGGCCGCTTTCGACACGGAGTATGCGGGATTCGTCTGCGTGGGCATCCGGCCCGCCGCCGAACACACGTTGACGATCCGGCCGTAGCCCCGGTCCACCATCACCCGCACGGCCGCGCGCATCGCCGCGAACGGCGCCAGGACGTGCAGCTCCAACATCCCGCGAAAGTCGCCGGGCTCGAGCTGCTCGAGGTCCCGCACGCCCGTCTGCCCGGCGTTGTTGACGAGCGCGTGGATGTTCCCATAGGCGTCGACGCAGGCCTCGATCATCCGGTCCCCCGCCCCCTCCTCGGTGACGTCCAGGGCCAGCTTCGACACGCGACCCGCCCCGTCCACGGCGGCGCATCGCGCCGCCGCGGACTCGAGCGCGCCCGGATCTCGGGCCACCAGGAGGAGGTCGGCACCCTCGGCCGCGAGGCCCGTGGCGATGCCGAGGCCGATGCCGCGGCTGCCCCCGGTGACCACGCACGCGTGCCCGCGCAGTCCGAGATCCATCTCAACGCTCCAGCCGGGCGTAGCCGGGAACCGTCAGGAACTCGGGGGGTGCGCAGTCCGGCGCAGAGACGAGCTCGTCGACGAGCGCCGCCGCATCGTCGTAGCGGAGGCCCGGCGGCCCCTCGCGGCGCAACCGGTCGAGCTCGTCGGCGACCACCGACCGAACCCTGTCGATGCTGATCGGCGTCCCGTCCTCGGTGGCCGCGCCATGGCGCACCCATGCCCACAGCTGCGCACGCGCGATCTCCGCCGTCGCGGCGTCCTCCATGAGGCCGTTGATGGCGACCGCGCCGCTCCCGTTCAGCCAGGATGCCAGGTACTCGATCGAGACGGCGACGTTGTTGCGAAGCCCGGCGTCTGTGATCGACCCGCCGGGCACCCGCAGATCGAGCAGATCGGTCGCACCGACCCGCACGTCCTCGCGCAGCCGGTGCAGCTGGTTGGGACGGTCGCCGAGCACCGCGTCGAATGCCGCCTGGGCCACCGGCACTAGGTCGGGGTGTGCGACCCACGTCCCGTCGAAGCCATCGGCCGCCTCGCGTTCCTTGTCGGCACGGACGCCGGCGACCGCCCGCTCGTTCTGCTCGGGGTTCTTCCGGGACGGCACCAGCGCCGCCATCCCGCCGATCGCGTGCGCGCCACGCCGGTGGCAGGTTCGCACGAGCAGCTCGGTGTACGCGCGCATGAACGGCACCGTCATCGTCACCTGCGCCCGATCGGCGAGCGTCACCTGCGGCCGGTCGCGGAAGCGCTTGATGATCGAGAAGATGTAGTCCCACCGACCTGCGTTCAGTCCGGTGGCGTGCTCACCGAGCGCGTGCAGGATCTCGTCCATCTGGAACGCGGCGGGGATCGTCTCGATCAGCACGGTGGCGCGGATCGCGCCGCGGCCCAGGCCCAGTGCGTCCTCAGCGAAGCAGAACACGTCGTGCCAGAGCGCCGCCTCCTCGCCGCTCTCGAGCTTGGGCAGGTAGAAGTACGGACCGGTTCCGGCCTCGAGGCGCCGCGCGCCACCGTGGAAGATGGCGAGGCCGAAGTCCACGAGCGCACCCGGCAGCGGTCGGCCGTCCACGGTGACGTGCGCCTCGTCCAGGTGCCAGCCGCGCGGGCGCATGACGATCGTCGCCGTCTCGTCCGCCAGCCGGTACTCGCGGCCGTCCGGGCCGGTGTACTCGAGCGCGCCGTCGATCTCGTCGAGCAGGTTGGCCTGACCGTCGACGACACGCGACCACGTGGGCGACAGCGCGTCCTCGCAGTCGGCCAGGAACACCCTGGCGCCCGAGTTGAGCGCGTTGATCATCATCTTGCGCTCGACGGGCCCGGTGATCTCCACGCGGCGGTCGCGCAGGGCGGGCGGGGCCTTGGGGACGCGCCACTCGCTCTCGCGGATGTCGCGCGTGGCCGGGTCGAAGTCAAGCGTCTCCCCCGCGTCCAGGCGCGCCTGGCGCTCGGCCCGCGCGGCCAGCAGGGCATCCCGCCGCGCAGTGAAGCGACCGTTGAGCTCGGCGAGGAACGCCAGCGCGTCCGGCGTGAGGATGAGCTCGGCCTGCGGGTGGGCGGCGGCGACCGCCGTCGGACTTGTCTTCATCGGCTGCCTTTCTCGATCGATCTCGCCAGCAGGGAGATGGGGTGGACGACGGGAAGCGGGGCGCCGGCCTGGTCGAGATGAAGGGCGATCTGGACGGCGCAGCCGGGGTTGCCGGCGGCCACCGTGTGCGCCCCAGTCGCCCCGATCGCCTGCGCCTTGCGTCGGCCGAGCTCCGCCGCGGGCTCCGGCTTGACGAGGTTGAAGATCCCAGCCGAGCCGCAGCACGTCTCGCCGCCGGGGATCTCGAGGACCTCGAGTTGCGGGATCGAGCGCAGGAGGTCGCGTGGTGCGCGCCGGATGCCCTGGGCGTGGGCCAGGTGACAGGCGTCGTGGTAGGCGACCCGCTCGGGGACCGGACCGCGCGGTGCGCGCGGCTCGATCTCGGCGAGGAACTCGCTGATGTCGCGGACCTTCGCGACGAACGCATCGGCGCGGGCGGCCCACGCCGGATCGTCGGCGAGCCAGTGGTCGTACTCCTTCATCGCCGATCCGCAGCCCGCCGCGTTGGCGACCACCGTCTCGCAACGGTCGAAGGCCCCGATCGTCGCCTTCGCCCGCTCGCGCGCACCATCGAGGCGCCCAGCGTGTGCGCCCAGCGCGCCGCAGCACCCGGCCGCGGGGACGACCACATCGAAGCCCTCGGCCCGCAGCACCGCGATCGTGTCATCGTTGACCGACCCGAAGAACACCTGCTGAACGCAGCCGGCAAGCACGCCGACCGTCCCGCGCGGCACGCCGGCGGCGACGGTGTGCCGGCGGGGTCGGCGCCACGCATCGCGCAGGCGGACGGACGGCGCCATGCGCGCCAGCGCAGCCAGCCGCGGAAAGCGTCGTGCCAGACGACTGCGGCCGACACGAGCGGGCCCGCCGATCCGGCGAAACGCCCACAGGAAGGGCACCAGAGCACGCAGCCGGCCGGGATGCGGGAACAGCGCGAAGATCGTGGCGCGCCAGAGCCGGTCGGACCAGCGGCGCCGGTGCCGGCGCTCGACCTCGGCGCGGGTCGCCTCGATCAGGCGGTCGTAGCGCACCCCGGATGGGCAGGCCGTCAGGCAGGACATGCAGCCGAGGCAGTTGTCGAAGCGCAGCGTCATCTCGTCCGAGAGGACGCTGCCGGGCTCCCGGCCTACCTTCATCAGCGCGATGCGCCCTCGCGGGGAGTCCATCTCATCGCCCCACAGCTGGTAGGTCGGGCACGCCGGCAGGCAGAACCCGCAGTGCACGCAGTCGGCCAGGAGGCCCGCCGGCGGACCGTCGCGCAGGTCGAACGCGGCCGGATCAGCCATCGCCTGCCTGCAAAATTCCGGGGTTGAGGATCCCCGCCGGATCGAACTGCTCGCGCAGGCGCCGAACCAGGGCCGCGACAGCGGCAGACGCGAGCGGAGAGGCCGCGACGGCCCGCACGTCGGCCGGCCCGTCGGTCACCATGCACGACGCCTCCGGAAGCGCGGCGCGCACGGCGGCGATCGCCGACAACTGCGCCTCCTCGTCGTCCGACGGCAGCGTCAGCCACCAGGTGCCGACCTCCGCGCGGCCGGCGACGCGGCGACCCGGGGGCGCGGAGGCGAGCTCCAGCACGCGCCGGGCCGCGCCGGGCGGGGCCGCGATCCGCACGACGCAGCCGTCGGCGCCGCGCTGCAGCGACCGCTGGTGCGCCCAGGCCGCCGCGTCGGCGTCCCCCGCGAGCAGCTCCACGGCCAACCCTTCGGCCCCAAGCGCCGCCTCGACCGCTGTCGTGCGCTCCTCGGGTGCGGCACCGGCGCACCGGACGAGCAGCGCGCCACCGTCTCCGTCCCAGCGGACGTCGAGCGCCTCCGCCTCGAGCGGGAGGCGTCTCAGCCGGCCGATCGCGGCGGCGAGGCGCGCAGCGGAGTCGGTCGCCCCGTGGACGGTGATCCGGCGCGCGGGCAGCGGATGGACACGGAGCGTCGCCTCGACAATCACGCCAAGCGTGCCGAAGGCGCCGCTCATGAGCCGCCCGAGGTCGTAGCCGGCCACGTTCTTGATGACGGCGCTGCCAGACCGAACGACCGCGCCGTCGCCGAGCACCGCCCGGACGCCGAGCAGCAGATCGCGCGGCCCACCGTAGCGGTGGCGCAGCGGACCGCTGTCTGCGGTGGCGAGGACTCCGCCGATCGTGGCGCAACCGTCCGGGTCGGGCGGATCGAGCGCGAGCATCTGGTCCTCGGCGGCCAGCGCGGTCGCCAAGTCCGCAAGGCGGGTGCCGGCCCGGACGGTGACGACGAAGTCGCCGGGCCGGTACGCGACCACACCTGTGAGGGCCGCCGTCGAGAGGGTCACATCCGCGGCGACCGGTGCCCCCCACCCGACCTTCGTGGCGCCGCCGCGGATGTGCAGCGACGTCCGGTCTCGCGCGGCGCCGGCCACCGCCTTGGCAACGGCCCCGGCGTCGGCGGGCATGAGGTCGGCTGCGGCGGTCACCACCGCTCGATCACCCCCTGGGCTTCCAGGGGATGCGCCCGGTACGGCCCCGGGACCTCGCCGCACAACCGCGGGGTCGGTAGGACCTTGTCCGGGTTGGCGAGCCCGAGCGGGTCGAACGCCCGGCGGAGGCGGCCGAACGCCGCGAGATCCGCATCATCGAACATCCACGGCATGGCGTCGCGCTTGTCGACACCCACCCCGTGCTCGCCGGTGATCGACCCGCCCGCGTCGATGCACGCACGCAGGATGTGGCCGGCCAGCTGCTCGGCCCGTTCAGCCTCGCCGGGGCGAGCGCCGTCGTAGCAGATGAGCGGATGGAGGTTGCCGTCGCCCGCATGGAAGACGTTGGCGACGCGCAGGCCGAACTCCGCCGCCAGCTCGTCGATGCGAGCCAGCACCTCGGCCAGGCGCGTACGGGGGATGACCCCGTCCTGAACGTAGTAGGCGGGCGAGATCCGGCCCATCGCCGCGAAGGCGGCCTTGCGGGCGCGCCAGATGAGCGCGCGCTCGGCCTCGTCGGCGGCGATCCGAACGTCGGTGGCGCCCGACTCGCGGCACCGGTCCGCGACGGCGGTGAGCGTCGCCTCGCACTCGGCTCGCGGGCCGTCGATCTCGACGACGAGGGCGGCGCCGGCAGTGCGATCGTAGCCCGCGCCGGTCGCCTCCTCGGCGGCCTCGATCGCGAGCCGGTCCATCATCTCGATCGCGCCCGGGACGACCCCCGCGCTGACGATCTCCGACACCGCGTTCCCGGCGTCGGCCGTCGAGGCGAAGAAGGCGACGAACGTCCGCACCTCCTCGGGAGCCGGTACGACGCGCAGGACGATCTGCGTGTAGATGCCAAGCGTGCCCTCGGAACCGACGAACGCGCCGACGAGGTCGGGCCCGAGCTCGTCGGCGTGGCGCCCGCCCAGCCAGGTGACCGACCCGTCGCCCAGTACGACCTCCAGGCCGGTGACGTAGTGCGCGGTGAAGCCGTACTTGAAGCAGTGGGCACCGCCGGAGTTCTCGGCGACGTTGCCGCCGACGCTGCACACGATCTGGCTCGACGGGTCGGGCGGATAGAAGTGGCTCGGGCCGACAGCGCTCGAGACGGCGGCGTTCGTGACCGCGGGCTCGACGATGACGCGCGCGTCGTCGAGGTCAACGTCGAGGATCCGTCGCAGGCGGGAGGTGACGACGAGGACGCCCTCCTCGATCGGCAGCGCGCCGCCGGAGAGGCCCGTCCCGGCGCCGCGCGCAACCCACGGGACCCCGGCGGCAACGCACGTCTGCACCACCGCATGGACCTCGGCACCGCTACCAGGCAGGACGGCAACCGCGGGTACGCGCGCGTGGTGCAGCAGCCCGTCGCTCTCGAACGTGCGCAGCGCGTGCGGGTGCGTGACCACGTGGTCGCGGCCGACGATCCCCTCCAGCCGGACCACGAGACGGTCGACGACGGTGCTCACGCCGCGTCCGGCGTCGTGGTCCCGTCGACGGCGTCCAGGTAGCCCCGCAGCTGCGGCAGGTCCCACAGGCACGTTCCCCCGGCGATCCCGGCCGCCAGCTCGGCGTCGAGGCGCGCGCTGTGCTCGGCGGCGTCGAGGATCACCGACAGCGCGGACGGGTCGAACGCCGCAACGCCATCGTCGTCGGCGACGATGAGATCGCCGGGACGGATCGTGGCGCCGCCGATCTCCAGATCGACTGCGGCGGTACCCGGATCGTCGTGCGCACCGGGAGCCGGGTGCAGCCCGGTCACGTACACCGACAGGTCCAACCGGCCGATCTGGGCCGCGTCCCGACCCGAGCCCCACAGGACGATCCCCGCGACCCCGCGCCGCTGCGCCTCGGCGGCGACCAGCGCCCCGATCCCGGCGACCGTGCCCGGACCGCCGTAGTCGACGACGATCATGTCGCCCGCTCCGGCCGCCCGCACCGCGTCGTGCACCGACGCCGCGTCGCCCGGCACGGCCCGCACGGTGCGCGCCCAGCCGGCGGCGGTCCCCCGACCGCTCAGGCGGCGCAGCCCGTGCACGATCCGGCGCTCGGGAGCCGCGTCGACCAGGTCCGATAGCGGCAGTGCCGCAGCGCGCGCCCGCAGCGCCTCGCTCATCCGTCACCCCTGCGCAGCAATTGGTCGTCGTAGCGCTGCTCGATGGTGCGGATCAGCTGCCAGATCGTCCGGTTCACCGGGGTCGCCACCCCGACCAGCTCGCCCTCGCGCGCGACGGCGCCCGACAGCGCGTCGATCTCGGTGCGGCGCATGGCCAGGACGTCCTGCAGCATCGACGGAAGGTGGCCGCGAGACCGGCCGTACGTCGCGAAGTTGCGCTCTATCGCCTCGTCGGCGTCAAGCGGGATTCCCTTCGCGTTGGCGACGGCGACGATCTCGCGCGTCATCTCCTTGCAGAGCTCGACCGACTCGTCGGTATCGATGATGTGGCCGATGTGCAGTCGGGTGATGGCGGTCAGCGCGGCCATCGCGCTCGCCATCGCGAGCTTGTTCCACACGAGTGTGTCGATGTCCTCACGGACCTCCATCCGCACGTCGGCGGATTCGAGGATCTCGGCCAGGCGTCGCGCCTCCGCCAGCGCCGCCGGAGTCCGCCCCCCGATCCACGTCATCGACGTGCCGGTCCAGGCGCCTTCGGTCAGCTCGATGTGCCCCGGCCCCTCAGTGGCGGCGCCGATGCCGGTGACCCCGTAGACGATCCGGTCGGCCGGGACCCGCTCCTCGATCCGCTCGACGTTGCCCAGGCCGTTCTGGAGCGAGCAGACGATGGTCCGCTCGCCGATCATGGGGGCCGCCTGCTCGAGCGCCTCGCCCGTCGAGAACGACTTGCACCAGATCATCAGGAGGTCCACCGGTCCGGCGTCCGCCGGGTCGATGGACCCGCGGCCCCGGGCCAGGCGCTCCTCGCCCCGGAACGTCATGCGCAGGCCGTCACGCTCGATCGCCTCGCAGTGCTCGCGCCAGACGTCGACGAACCACACCTCGTGTCCGTCGAGGGCGAGCAGGCCGCCGAAGAGCGACCCCATCGCGCCCGCACCGGAGATCCCCACCTTCATGCGCGTCCTCCTGACATCTCACGCAGCGACCGCCCGTACTGGCCGGGCTCGTCCAGCAGACTCCCGCCGGACAGCACGCGATCCCAGACCTCGGCCTCGGCGGCCTCGATCTCCCGGGCACGTGCGGCGACGGCGTCGACCTCGCGGGCGGGCACGACGACCACGCCGTCGGCGTCACCGACGACGTGGTCGCCGGTGGCCACCGCGACGCCGCCGATCGTAAGCGGCTCGCCGACCTTCCCGCCGCCCTCTGGCTTGGCGCCTTGGGGCGTGAGACCGGCGGCGTAGAGGTGGAGCGGAAGCGTGCAGAGACGCTCGAGGTCGCGCAGCAGCCCGTCGACCACCACGCCCCGTGCGCGCCGCCGCACGAGCTCGGCACCGGCGAGCTCGCCGAAGTAGCCCCACTCCCCGGCGCCCTGGATGATGAGGACGTCGCCGGGTCCTGTCTCTGCGAGAGCCCGCAGGAGCGCCGCGGCCGAGCCCTGGGCGCACGCGACCGTCAGGACGCGGCCGGCGACCGCCCCGTCGCCGTGTAGGCGACGCAGCCGGGACGGCAGCACTCCCTGCTTGGCGCGCGCGTCGGCCACGGCGGCCGCGCTCAGCCCCTCCAGCGGTGACGTCATCGCTCGAGCGCGGGGCGCAGATCCCACAGGTACGGCTCGCCCGCGCGCGCGACCTCGGTCTCGAGGAGGGTGAGGTCGATCGGATCGAAGAACTCCCGCAGAACGAACCGATCGTCCACCACCTCGGCGGCGTCGCGCACGACCGGCGACACCGCCCGCACGTCGCGCTCGCGAACCAGGCAGGCGTCCTTGTAGTTGTTCGCCAGGGACCCGAGGTCCACCCCACTTGGCCCGGCGTATCGCCAGCCGTCCTCGGCCGGGACGGCACGCACGGTCTGGTGGACGCGCACGCCGCGCTCGAGCACCGCGGTCGGGTGGATCGGGCCCGGCTCGGGCCCGGTCGCCTCGGCACGCCGCGCCTCCCGGGCGGCCGCTCTCAGCATCGCGGTGGCCTCGGGGTCGACCGCGCCGTCCGCGGTGAGCCCGACCGCGAAGTAGTCGCGCGCGGCCTTCTCGGTGACCTCGCCGGCCTGCACATCGGCGGCGACGGCCTCGGGGTCGCGCAGGAGCGGGTCGCCATACCCGCCGCCGCCGCTCCAGCTGTACTCAAGCACGCAGTCGCAGTCGACGGGAATGTCCTTGCCCTTGTTCGGCGGAGGCTCGTAGTCGCCCAGCTCCGACGCCCACTCCGGCACGCGTCCGCTCCCCAGGATCTCGTTGACGTCTGTGTCGCGGTAGAGCGACATCGTGTTCGTCGCCCCGGGGTAGCCGCCGAACATCCCGCCCACGGCGGGCGCCGCCCGGCCGGTGGCGATGGTGGCGAGCGTCGTCGCGCGCGTCTTGTGGAACTTCAGCGCGGCGATGCCGCCGTTGCCGCCCCGGTAGCGCCCGACTCCACCGGTGTCGGCGAGCTCCTTGCGGTAGAGGTACAGGTATGGGTGCAGCTGCTCTTCGTGCTCCACGTTGGGCACGGCTCCCAGCGGATTCCACAGCTGCCCGCCGGTCGACACGCCGTCGCGCCACGAGAACGCCCCGATGGAGCCCGTCAGTGGCTCCAGCATGAAGTTCATGTATGGGCTGTCGTCGCGCGACAGGCCCGCGAGGATGGCCATCGGGAACGACCCCGGGCCGCCGGGTGCGTTGGACTCCCGCGACAGCTCGTCGTCGGAGATGACCATCTTGCCGAGGCACGTGCCGGCCATGCACGTGGTACGCACGATCGCAAGCGGCGGCCCGCACGACGTCGCCGCCGGGTAGTCGGCCGCGGTGATCGTTCCGGGTGTCGGCTCGAAGTGGATGTGACGCAGCGCGCCGCCGACCGCGTACAGCTGGTCGTACAGGAGGGTCGAGGCGACAGCAGCCATGATCCCGCCGCGGAACGCGTTGGGCGGCATGTTCAGCGCCCCCACCTGCGGATGGGTGCCCTCGTTGCGCCAGTAGAGCTCGGTCCCGCGCTTCTCCAGCTGGAGGTGGACCGGGTACGCCGCCCGATCGCCCATCGTCGCCGACTCGAAGTACGAGCGTTCCTCCCAGATCCCGTCCGGGAGCCGCTCCATGCGAGCCAGGAACGCCGCCTCGGCGTCGTCGATGACCTTGCGCATCGCGGCCTTGACGATCGCCGCACCGTACTTCTCGACGAGCTCGAGGACGCCAGCGCGGGCCGTCCACAGACCCGCGATCGTCGCGCGCAGGTCGAGCGAGACCAGGTGCCCGACGCGCGAGCGTCGCACGTGGAGATCCTCGATGTCCTGACGGATCTGGAAGTTCTCGACGACGCGCAACGGCGGCCAGGCGGCCGGCTCGGTGTACGCGTCGGTGGCATCGGGGCAGAAGCCCGCCGGCGTGGATCCGCCCACGTCGTACTGGTGCAGCGTGTTCGAGACCCAGCAGAAGATGCGCCCGTCGACGAAGACCGGGCACTGGAACAGGACGTCCTGCGCGTGCTGGACCCCGATCCACGGATCCGACGACATGAAGATGTCACCGTCGTTGATGCCCGGGTTCGTCCCGCGGTGCTCCATCGTCCAGCGGATCCCGTTGTCGGCGCCGGCCGACAGGTACTGGATGAACGGACCGAAGAAGACCCACTCGCCCTCCTCGGTGAACACGACCGGGTTGAAGTCGTGGCCATAGATCGCCGAGGGTGAGCCGGACAGTCGCGTCAGCGTCGTGGCCTGCTCGCGGTTCAGGTTCCAGAGGCGGTGGCGGATGACCTCGTAGGTGATCGGGTCGATGTGCTCCGCCGTTTCGCTGTGCAGATCGAGGCCGGCGTAGGAGGACGTCGGGGACGAGGGTGCCGTCGTAGCCATGGGTGCCTCCTAGAGCGTCAGGATGAAGTTGCCGAAGGCGTCCATCGACCCGCGCTGCTCGGGGTGGACGACGATGGTGGTGTCGGGCATCTCGACGATCGCTGGGCCGGCGAGCTCCGCGCCCGGGGCGAGCCGCTCGCCGCGGTAGATCTCCGTCGAGACCCATCCGAGGTCAAGCCAGTAGACGTCGCGCGGCTCGACCCGCGCGTCGGCGGCGTCGCCGTCGATCTTGCGCTCCGCGATCGCCGGGCGCGGGATCGCGCCGATTGCCTTGACTCGGGCGGTCACGAGCTCAACCCCCGCCGCGCTAAACGCCGTCCCGGCGCCGTACAGCTCCTCGTAGCGGCGTTCGAACTCGTCGACGATCCCGGCCAGCGCGGCGTCATCGAGCGGCCCGTCGGGCAGCGAGATCTCGATCTCGAAGATCTGCGCGGTGTAGCGCAGCTCGGCGAAGCGCCGGACGATGCGGCGCTCGGACGGGATCTCCTCGTCGTCGAGGAGCCGGTGCGCCTCGGCCTCCAGGTCGTCGTAGGCGGCACGGAGCAGGTCGCCGTCGAACGGGGCGCGCGTCACGGCGGTGCGGTCGAGGACGTGCAGGATGTCCGCGGAGGCGACGCCGAGCGCCGACCAGGTCGAGGCGATGTCCCCGAGCGGTACGACCGCCTCCCGCATGCCGAGGCCGCGGGCGTACCCCCCGACGTGGACCGGCCCGGCGCCGCCGTAGGCCAGCAGCGTGAACTCGCGCGGGTCGTAGCCGGACTCCACCGTGGTCTGCCGGATGAGGTCGTGCATCGCGCTTTCGACGATCGTCACGGCGCCTGCCGCCGCCTCCTCGACGCTCAGCCCGAGCGCGTCGGCGACCGGCTGCATCGCGCGACGGCTCCCCTCGGCATCCAGCCGCATGCGCCCGCCGAGGAAGTTGTCGGGGTTGAGCCGGCCGAGGATCACGTCGCAGTCGGTCACCGTCGGGAGCACCCCGCCGCGCCCGTAGCAGACCGGCCCGGGCTCGGCGCCCGCGCTCTGCGGCCCGACCTTCAGCGCCTGCTGCACGTCGTCGACCCACACGATCGAGCCGCCGCCGGAGCCGATGGACCGCACGTCGACCATCGGCACGAAGTACTCGTACTGGTCGACCACCGACAGCGGAACCGTGATCGGCACGCGGTCGCGGACGAGGCCGACGTCGAAGCTCGTCCCGCCCATGTCGGTGGCGATCACGTGGTCGCGCCCCATGAGGCGACCGAGATGGACCGAGCCCGTGACGCCACCGACGGGGCCGGAGGAGGTGGTGAGGATCGGGCGCTGGACGGCCTCGCTCTCGGTGAAGACCCCACCAGAGCACTGCATCAGCAGCAGCTTGCGCTTGTAGCCGTGCTCGGCCACGCGCGTGTTGACTTTCGTCAGATACCGCGCGACGACCGGCCCGATGTACGAGTTCATGACGGTCGCGGTCATGCGCTCGTACTCGCCGAGTTTGGGCGCCAGCTCCGATGAGATCGTGACGAAGAGGTCGGGGGCCTCCTCCGCGATGATGTCCTTGACGCGGCGTTCGTGCTCGTCGTTCCTGAACGACCACAGGAGGCACACGGCGAGCGCCTCGACTCCCTCGGCGACGAGCTCGCGCACCGCGCGACGCACGCCGTCCTCGTCGAGCCTCACGATGACCTCGCCGTCGGCGTCGATCCGTTCGTCGATCTCTCGCACGAGTCGTCGCGGAACGAGCGGCTCGGGCTTGTAGGTCTGCGAGGCGTGCAGCAGCGAGGCTGGAGTCAGGCCGGCGGTGCGGCCGTTGCCGCGCATGATCACGATCGCGTCGCCGTGGCCGCGCGTGGCCAGCAGGCCCACCTTCGCGCCGAGGCGCTGGACGATGGCGTTCGTCGCGACCGTCGCGCCGTGGAAGGCCAGCGTCGCGTTCGACAGCAGGCCGTCGAGGTCGGTCCCGAGCTTGCGCGCGCCCTCGGCGAGCGAGTCGAAGAAGCCCTGGGCGAAGTCCTGTGGCGTCGACGACGCCTTCGCCACGGTGATGCCGCCCGCGCTGTCGAGGATGACGCAGTCGGTGAACGTCCCTCCGATGTCGACGCCGCACTGGTACTCAAGCGTCGGTGACGCTGCCATGACTCTCCTCGTCGGTGGTGACTTCGAAACAGAGGTGCAGGATCTCGGGCTCCGTGACGCGCTCCCCGACGAGTTCGCCGACGATCGCGCCCTCGCGCATGACGAGGACGCGGTCGCACAGCCCGACGATCTCCTCGAGCTCGGAGGAGACCAGGAGCACGGAGGCGCCGCTCTTGGCGAGGCCCGCGATGAGCGCGTAGATCTCGCTCTTGGCGCCGACGTCGACGCCGACCGTCGGCTCGTCGAAGACGAAGACCTTCGCCCCGGTCATCAGCCAGCGGCCGAGCAGGACCTTCTGCTGGTTGCCGCCGGACAGGTTCATCATCAGCGCACGGCCGTCGGTCGGTGAGACGCGCAGACGCTCGATCTGCTCGTCGGCAGCCGACCGCTCGCGCCGTCTTCGGACGACGGACCGCGCCGACGCGAAGCGGCGCAGCACGGGGAGCGTCATGTTCGACACGACGCTCATGTCGAGGATGCCCCCCTGGGCCTTGCGGTCCTCGGGCAGGTAGGCGAGGCCGGCGCGGATCGCGTCTCGCGGATGACGGATGCGCAGCGGCGCCCCGTCGAGCTCGATCGTCCCCCCGTCGTGGGGCTCCGCCCCGAACAGCATCCGCACCACCCGCGAGCGGCCGGAGCCGACCAAGCCGGCGATGCCGAGCACCTCCCCGCGGTGCAGGTCGAAGTCGATCCCCCGCACGCGCGGGCCCGACAGCCCTCTCACGCGTAGGCGAACGTCGCGATCCCGCCGCGGCGAACGGTCGGGATAGATCGTGTCGAGGTCGCGCCCGACGATGAGCGAGACGAGCCGCTGCTTGGTGACGCCGGAGACGCCGACCGTGGCGACCCACCGGCCGTCCTTCATCACGGTGACGCGGTCGCACAGCGCGAGCACCTCGTCGAGCCGGTGGGAGACGTAGACGATCGTCACGCCGTCGGCGCGCAGGCCTCGCACGACGTCCATGAGCGCCTCGACCTCGACTTCCGACAGTGCAACCGTCGGCTCGTCCATGATCAGCAGCCGCGCCTCGCGGGCGAGGGCCCGGCCGATCAGCGTCAAGCGCTGGCCGGCGACAGAGAGCTCGCCGACCGGCGTCGAGACGTCCGCCCGCAGGCCGACGCGTGCCGCGATCTCCTCGGCGCGCCGACGCACCTCACGCCAGCGCACCCGGCCGCCGCGGGACGGGTACTGGCCGAGCAGGATGTTCTCGGCGACCGACATGACCGGAGCCAGGACGAGCTCCTGCGGGATGACCTCGATGCCGTGGCGGGCGGCCTCGGCCGGCGATGCGAGGGAAACCCGCTCCCCGTCCACGCGGAACTCCCCGGCGTCGGCTGAGTAGATCCCCGAGACGATCTTCAGCAGGGTCGACTTACCGGCGCCGTTCTCACCGATGAGGCCGTGGACCTCCCCAGCCTGGACCTCCAGCGAGACGTCGTCGAGCGCGACCACCCCGGGAAACCGCTTGGTCACGCCGGTCGCAGCAAGGAGCGGCGCCGGATCGGCGGTCGCCAGAGGCGAAGAACTAATACTGACGTCAGTGTCAGTCATAGGTACAGCTAATCGCGGCCCTCGACGCCTGTCAAGCAGCCCGTCGCTACGCGCCAGTCGAAACGTTGATGTCCCAGATCGGCGGATCGCCGACCCGGCCCACCTCGTTGTCGAGCAGCACGCCGCACCCAGGGCACACGTATTGGCGCAGCTGGACGTCCGCGTCGACGTAGCGCGCCGCGTCGCCCACGTACGGGTTCGCGTCCTGTAGCGGGCGCTCGATCATGAGCGTCCCGAGCTTGTAGTTGCAGTCATCAGGACCGAGCACGTGCCCGCAGCGCCGGCAGCGGATCTCCCCGTCGATGACGTTGAGGTACTCGTGGATTCTCATGCAGCACCCTCCTGGCGAGGTCGGATGTCCTGGAAGTCCAGCAGCTCGATCGGGCCGTCGAGCACAGCGATGTCCTGTGCCACGCCGGCGGGGACGACCCAGACGGAGCCGGGCCCGGCCTCGCCGCGGCGATCCCCGGCGCGGACCTGGATGCGACCGCGCTCGAGGGAGACGATGCGCTCGCCGCCCGGCGGGATCGCGAACGGTCCGTCGCCGATCAAGCGCGTGAGCAGGCCACGGTCGGCCATCAGGCACCGGCGCTCGCCGCCATGGACCGCGTCGGCCGACTGTGCGTCCCAGCGGCTGAAGCGCGGCGGCATTCGGCCGGGCGGACCAGGCCGAGGCGACACACCGCCGGGCACGAACTCCGGACGGTGGGGCACGTGGAAGTCCAGCACCGAGGACGGCAGCTCGCGCAGCTGTGACGCATGCTCCAGGCGTGCCGGGATCGCCCAGATCGCTCCCGGCCTCACCTCCTGCTCGACCTCTCCGAGGCGCACACGCTGGGCACCCTCGAGCATGACGGTCAGCTGCTCGGCCTCGTGCTCCACCGCCGGCATTCGCGGCGTGCCCTCCTCGATGCGGAAGCGGCACAGCTGGCAGCCGGTGGCGTTGACGACGCGGACCCCCACCGTCGGGGCAAAGCGCTGCTCGTCGAGCGCGTCCCAGCGCGCGATCCAGCCGTCGGTCATGCCCGCCTGCGGGACCCGAGCCGGGACACCAGCACCGCGGCCATGAACACGGCCCCGGTGACGATGTTCGTCGTGGACGCCTGATAGTTCATCTGCACCAGTCCGGAGGAGATCGTGCCCATGAAGACGACGCCGAGCAGCGTGCCCCAGACGTGGAACTGCCCAGGCCGCCACATCGCGGCCCCCAGAAACACTGCGGCATAGGCCGGCAGCAGCTGTCCCGTCGCCGCGCTCGGGAACGTCGAGGCGGCCTGCGAGGTGATGATGACGCCCGCGATCGCGGCACCCAGCCCGACGATCACGAACCCCATCGTGCGCACGAGCTCGACGTTCACGCCGGCCAGGCGAGCCGCCTCAGGGCTGTTGCCGACCGCGTGCAGGTAGCGGCCGAACACCGTGTGACGCGTCACGAACCACAGGACCACCGTGACCGCGAGCGCGATCCAGATGGGCAGCTGCAACGAGAGGACGCGGGTGTTGGCGATGTCCATGTACGCCGGGTCCAGGCCGCTGGACACCGTCTGCGAGTGGGTGATCTGGAGCTCGACGCCGAGCATGAGGATGCCGGCGCCCAACGTCAACACAAAGGCGGAGACGTTCGTGTAGGCGATGACCGCTCCCAGGACGCCGCCGATCACGGCCCCCATCAACAGGACGACGACCACGGAGACGCCGGCCGACAGGCCGCGGTAGGCCATCAGCGTCACTGCCACCGCGCCCAGGAGCTGGACGTGGTTGGAGATCGACAGGTCGAAGTCCCCCATGATCATCGGGATCGTCAGCACCGCGGCCATGACGGCCAGGGCGGCCGACACGTTGAGGATCGTGCGGACGTTGTCCCACGTGGGGAAGCTCTCCGGCCGCGCCAGCGAGAAGAACACGATCACGCCGGCGAAGGCGATCAGGACACCCCACTTCTGCAGGATGGTCGCCCACCGCGGAAGCCCGCCGCGCACCACGACGGGCGACCCCGGCCCCTCCGGCTCATGCGCCGGAGGGGCGGGGGCGGGGGTGGCGGTGGTCGCTGCTGCGTCGTTCATGGCCAACCCCTCGACTCGCTCAGCCCTGCGACTCGAACCCCTGGCTCTCCCAGAGCTTCGCGTAGTACTCCTCGGCGCTCGGGAACGGGTATTCCTTCGCGTCCGAGGGCACGTTGATGTTGACGTTCTCGTCCGAGATCAGCGTGAGCGGGTACGGCCGAAGCCACTGGCTGACCGAGGTCGGCTCCGTGTCGTTGGTGAAATACCGCACCAGCGCGTCCACGGCGACCCAGGCCGAGTCCGACACCGGGGAGTCGGCCACCGCGCGCGCCGGAGAGTCCGGGTCGCGTAGCGCCTGCAGCGTGTCCTCGCCCGCGTAGAAGCCGTAGACCTTGACGTCCTTGAACTTCGTCGAGTTCTTCAGCGCCTGCGAGACGGGACCGAACTGGTAGTCCTGGTAGGTGATGATGCCCTTCGCGTTGGGGTTTGCGGAGAGCAGGTCCTGCGCCGCCTGGACGGCGGACTGCACGGGGTTCTTGAAGTCGGCCTCCGCGTTGGCGACGACCTTGATCTTCGTGTCGCCGAACAGCGGCTCGACGAGCTTCGCCCGCGCGATCAGCGCAGGGACCGCCTGCTGGTTCTGGTCGATGGCGACGAGGTCGCCCTCACCGTTGAGGTCGTTGATGATGAACGAGAACAGCTCGGCCGCGAGCCCATAGTCGTTGGGCACGAACTGAGCCGCGTAGAGCCCGTCGGGATCCGACACGGGACCCCCGATGTCGATCGCCGGGATGCCGGCGTCCTTGGCGGCCTGGAGCGCCTGTTGCGCGGCAGCGGGCTGCACGGAGATCGTGACGATCGCATCGACCTTCTGGTTGACGAAGGTCTGGACACCCGACGCCATCTTGGCCGGATCGCCCTGTGCGTCGACGACGTTGACCTTCCAGCCCCACTTCGCGGCACCGGCCTCGAACGCGGCCTGCAGACGCTGGGCGGCAGGAGCCGTGCCCTGGATGTTCAGGAAGCCGATCGTCTTGTCGGACGGGACTTGCCCCCCAACGCCTTCCTGAGCGGCCCCTGCCTGCGGCGTGTTGCCGTCCCCGGCCGACTCCGCGGAGGCCTGAGTGCTCGGCGCAGATGACGTGCTGCCGCTCGTGTCGCCGCCGCCGTCGTCGTCGCCGCCCCCACATCCGACCGCAAACGCGGCGATGACGACGAATACCGCGAGGGCCACCAGGCGCCTCGTCGTGCTGAACATCACCTCTCCTCTCGGTGAGACAATCACCAACGCTGACGTCACTGTCAGTCTTTCAGGCGAGTAAAACCGATGGGCCACTCCAGGTCAAGCCGGAGCGGCCCACCTGCGGACGACGCGTCAGCCGCCCTGCGACGCCCCGGCAGCCGCCGACGCGCCCGCAACAGGCCGGCCGGCGGCGATGCGCTCACGGCGGATCTCCTCCCGCCGGCGCTCCGTCGCGGCGACGTCGACAGCACCGGACGCGTCGAGGACGACCCCGTACACCTCGAAGGCCACCTCGGGCGACGCGTGGCCCTCTCGCACGTCCTGCGCGACCAGCGCGGGCACCCGCTCGCACGGATCCCCCCAGCCGGCCGAGCCGGCCCAGCGGATCTCGTAGACGTCCTCGCGGCGCTGGACGGCGCCCGGTTCGCGGCCGGTCATGTACTCCGTCGTCCCCGAGATCTCGTCGATCGACTTGGGCATGCGGCCCGCCTTCCACTGCTCCCGCACGTCCGAGTCGCGCACGAAGCGGAACTGGCTCGTGCAGCCGGGGTAGCCGCCGAAGGCCCCGACGCCGGGCGGCAACGCCAGACCCGAACTGGCCGTCGAGTGCCCGATCTCCTCAGCGCCGTAGGGAATGAACGCCGCGTGGCCGACGTTGCCGCCGCGCCACTGCCCGGGGCCGCCGGAATCCGGCAGCTCCCGCCGCCACAGATAGAGGACGGGGAACTCCTCCTCTTCCTCCTCCACGTTGGGGCAGGTCATCATCGGGTCCCACGGGACGCCGCTCATGTCGACTCCGTCGCGGGTCGCCATCGCGCCGATGCCGAACGAGAACGAGTCCATGACGATCGTCCCGTACGGGTCACCCTTCTGGTTGACCCCGAAGATCGTCGAGATCGGATACTGGGCGTTGGCCGGTGCCGCCATCGCCTGCCGGCGCAGTTCGTCGGGCGCCGCCGAGAGCATCCTGGCAACGACCCTGATCGCCAGCGACTGCGTGTAGATCAGGCCGACGGCGGGGGAGATCGACACCGCCGCCGGGTACTGGGCGCAGGTCATGGTCGCGGGAGTCGGGCGGAAGTCCATGTGTCGCAGCGCGCCGCCGACCGCGAACAGCTGATCGTGCAGGAACGAGGGGGCGATCGCCTCGAGGATCGCCCCCTTCCAGGCGACGAACGGGATGGCGATCGATCCGGTTTGCGGGTCGGAACCCTCGTTGCGCCAGGTGAGTGTGTCGCCCTCCTTGCACAGCGACAGGACGTGCTTGTAGATGCCGCGGTCGCCCGGCTTGGCGACCTCGATGAACCCCTCCTCGCGCCATTCCCCGTCGGGAATCTGGCGCAGGCGGTCGACGAATGCCTTCTCGGAGCCGGTGATGATGCCCCGCATCACAGCCTTCACCGTCGGCGCGCCGTAGCGGCCGACGAGTTCCGTCAAACGGCGCCGGGCCACCTCGCAGCCAGCCACCTGCGAACGCAGGTCGAGCCCGAGCAGGTAAGGCTGGCGCGAGCGACGCACGATCGAGTGCATGACGTCGTCGAGCAGCTTGCCGTCGCGCACGAGGCGCAAAGGCGGCATCGGCACCGGGTCGGAGTAGATGTCCTCGGCATCGGTGCAGAACGAGCCCGGCTGGCTGCCGCCGACGTCGTAGGAGTGCAGCGAGTTGATGACCCAGCAGAACAGCCGGTCCTCGATGAACACCGGGGCGAGCATGTAGTGGTCTGACTGGTGGACCGACGCGATCCACGGGTCGTTGACGATCCACACGTCACCGGGCTCGATGCCCGGGTTGTGGGAGCGGTGCTCGAGTGTGTACTTGATCGCCGAGTCCCCGCCGCAGGTCAGGTACTGGAGGTACGGGCCGAAGTAGACCCACTCGCCGTCCTCGGTGAGGATGCCGGGGTTGTAGTCGTGGGCGAAGAGCACCATCGGCGACCCCGAGACCTTCACGATCGTGGCGCCGTGCTCCTCGTTGATCGACCACAGGGCGTGGCGGACGACCTCGTAGGTGACCGGATCGACGTGGTCAGCCACCTCGGAGTGCATGGACAGATCCGGATGGATGTCGAGGTCTGGTCCCGGGATGTAGGCGTCCGTGACGCCGTCCCAGGTGACCCCGTCGCGAACCAGCGGCATCTCAGTCCTCCTGCGTCGTCATGACGATGTTGCCGTAGCCGTCGACCTCTGCCGACGTGCGCGGCGGGACAGCGACCGTGGTGTCCGGCAGCTCGATGATCGCCGGCCCCTCAAGGGTGTCCCCGGCGCGCAGCCGCAGGCCGTCGTAGAGCGCCGTCGGGACGCGGCCCTCCAGCTCGTACCAGTAGACCTCGCGCGAGCCGCTGGGGTGCGCCGGAACCGTGGCCTCGGCGGGCTCGTCGGTGATCGACGGCTGCGAGACGCTCCCGGTGGCGACGAGCTTGTACGAGACCAGCTCGACGCCCGCGCCGCGGAACCCGGCGCCCTCGCCGTACAGCTGCTCGTAGCGGTCGTGAAACGCGTCGACAAGCGCCTTGGCCGCCGCATCGTCGAACGGGCCCGGTGAGACCGGGACCTCGACGGTGTGCAGCTGCAGCCGGTAGCGCATCGTCACCGAGCGGCGGAACTGCATCCGGTCGGCGGTGACGCCCTCGCCGGCGAGCTGCTCGCGTGCGGTCTCCTCCAGCTCGCGGAAGGCGGCATCGATCTCGGCGCCGGGCATCGGCGCCACGAGGCCGGCCATGCGCTCGTGCACGTGCAGGAGGTCGGAGGTGGCCACGCCGAGCGCGGACCAGGCGCTTGCGGCCTGACCGAGCGGCACGACCACCGCCTTGGCACCGAGCTCGCGGGCGTAGCCGGCTGCGTGCGTGGGCCCCGCGCCGCCGTAGGCGAAGATCACGAACTCGCGCGGGTCGTACCCCTTCTGGATCGTCACCTGCCGGATGGCCTCGGCCATGTTGCGCTCGACGATCGCGACCGCGCCCGCGGCGGTCTGCTCCGCGGTGAGCCCGAGGCGCTGACCGACCTCCGCGAGCGCCGCCCCCGCGGCGTCCGCGTCGATCCTCAGGCGCCCGCCGAGGAACGTGGCCGGGTTGAGCCGCCCGAGCACCAGGTCCGCATCGGTGACGGTGGGGTCGACGCCACCCCGCCCGTACGCGACCGGCCCGGGCGCGGCGCCGGCCGACTCCGGCCCGACCTTGAGGACGCCGACCCGCTCGTCGACCGCGATGATCGAGCCGCCGCCGGCACCGATCGAGGCGATGTCGACCATCGGCACGACGTACTCGTACTGGTCGACGATCGAGGTGGCCCGCGTGATCGGCGCGCCGTCGCGGACGACGGCCACGTCGAACGTCGTGCCGCCCATGTCCGTGGTGATGATGTTCCGCTCGCCGCGTAGGGCGCCGAGGAAGGAGGAGCCGACGACGCCGCCGACGGGGCCGGAGGCGAGCGTCAGGATCGGCGCTTCCGCGGCCTCGTCGACCGTGATGACCCCGCCGGCGCACTGCATGATGAGCAGATCCTGGGCGCAGCCGGCATCGGTCAGCCGCGACCGCGTCTCGCGCAGGTACCGGGAGGCCTTCGGGCCCAGATAGGCATTGATCGCCGTGCCCGCGGTGCGCTCGTACTCACCCCGCTTGGGGAGCAGGTCGCTGGACGCGGTGACGTACACCTCGGGAGCACGCTCGCGGATGAGCTCGACGAGGCGGCGCTCGTGCGCGGGGTTCTTGAACGACCACAGCAGCGCGATGGCGAGCGCCTCGCACCCTTCCGCCAGCAGCTCGTCGATCGCAGCGACGGCCTGGTCCTCGTCGAGCGGGACGACCACCTCTCCGTTGACGTCGACGCGCTCGACCACCTCGCGGATGAGCGAACGCGGGACCACCGGCTTGGGCTTGTCGGCGGAGGCGACGTCCATGAGATCCTCCACCGGCAGCCCCTTGGTCCGGCCGGCCCCGCGCATGATCAGCAGCGCGTCGCCGTGGCCCTGCGTGGCCAACAGACCGACCTTGGCCCCGTTGCGCTGGACCATGATGTTGGTGCCCACGGTGGTGCCGTGCAACACCAGTGACGTCTCCGCCAGGACGGCCGACGCCGCACCGGCGTGCCCGTTGCCGAGCCGGCTTCCAGCCGCCTCGATAGATGCCAGGAACCCCTCGACCGGATCGTGGGGTGTCGACGGGGCCTTGCCCGTGACGATCTTCCCATCGTCCGACACGAGGACGCAGTCGGTGAACGTGCCACCGATGTCGACCCCACAGACGTACATACCTCTCCTTTTTCGCTCAGTCGACGAGCTGCAGGACAGCCGGGTTGGTGGCCCGGTGGCGTCCCTTCTCGGCGGTGATCTCGATGGCCCGGGGAAGCTCCTCCAGGCCGGGCAGGACATGCGTGATCGCCGCGCCGACGCGGAGGCGACCCGTGGCCATCAGCGCGACCGTCTCCTCCAGGACGGACCGGTCGACCAGCGTCGGGAACGTGAACCGCAGCGCTCGATGGCGGAACACGTCGTACGGCAGGCAGGTCCGGTCGCCCTCCAGCAGGGAGATGCCGACCAGCAGGCCCTCGTCGCGCAGACATGCCGCGGCCTGCAGGTGCGTCGCGTCCCCCGAGAGCCCCTCGCTGACCGGTCCGGAGGCGCAGTCGAACGCCACGTCCGCCCGGTGCTCGACGCGCTCGGCGATGTCCTCGTGCCGCGCATCGACCGCCTCGTACCCGAGTTGCCGGGCCAGGTGGAGCGCCTCGTCGCGGACGTCCGACACGACGACCCGCCCCGCGCCGCGCGCGGCGGCACTCTCGGCGCAGACGAGGCCGGTCGCACCGAAGCCCAGGACGGCGACGGTGTCGCCACGTTCGATCCGCGCCGCGCGCACGCCCGCAAGGGCGTCGCTGGAGGGCTGCACGGTGGCGGCAACCGTGTCGCTGACCCCTTCGGGGATGACCACAAGCGCACTCGCCGGAGCGCTGCAGAGCTCCGCGATCGCACCGGGATAGCCGAAGCCGAGGATCGGCCCGCGCTGGCAGGCGTCAGCGCGCCCATCGGCGCACAGCCCGCAGTCGCCGCAGGGAGCTTGCGCCTTCCCGGCCACGCGGTCGCCGACCTTCAGGCGGTCGACGCCCTCGCCGAGGGTGACGACCTCGCCGCAGTACTCGTGGCCGAACAGCTGTGAGGGACCGTCGGCGTCAAGCCGCTCGCGCACGTGCGTCCAGTGGTACGTCGGCGTCCCGCGCGCGAGCATCGCCTCGACCACCGACAGCTGGACGGCGCGGACGCGCAGGAGGACGTACCCGGGACGGAGCTGGGGCTCGGGCACATCTTCCAAGCGCAGGTCGCCGAAGTCGTGCAGCACCCAGCCCTTCATGGGCGATCGGCGGCGAGAGCCCGATAGCTCAGCTCTGCGAGCAACGCCGCGGACTCCTGCAGCTTGGGTCCGCCGAAGCTGATCCCCGGGGCGGGCAGCAGGTGGCGGTGGCAGAAGCCCTCCAGCATGCCCCACAGGACCTCGGTTGCCTGAGCCGGATCGACCTCGGCCCGGAAGGTGCCGTCGCGCTGCCAGTCGCGCACCCGCCGCTCCGCGCAGGCGAGGAAGCGGTTCGTGACGTCGCGCAGGATGGCGTCGAACCGCTCATCGGTCGGCGCGACCGTGTACAGGAGCCTCATCGGTCCGAGATGGGCGATGAACCCCTCCAGGTAGCCGCGGATCGCGTGCTCGATCTGCACCTGGACCGGCGCCCCGGGATCGCCCCAGTCACCGGCCGCCTCGAACAACTGCTCGCACGCATCCGAGGTGAGCGCGAGGTAGATGTCGGTCTTGTTGCGGAAGTACAGGTAGAAGGTGGCCCGCGAGATCTTGGCCGGCTCGGTCAGGTGCTCCACCGTGATCTCGGGGTAGGGCATCAGCGCCGCGGTCTCACGCGCGACGTCGAGCAGCCGTTGCTTGGTGTGCTCGCCGGCGTTGCGCCGCAACCGCCGCACTGGCGCCTCCTCACGAGCCGATCGTTTCGTGGGACGCTCGGTCATCGCGCCGACACCTCGTCTCTGCCCATCCAGACCGCCTCCACCGCGTCGTAGCAGGGGAAGAGCCCGTGCTCGCCGCGCATCTGTTGCTTTCGGACCTTGCCGGTCGCCGTCCGCTCGACCGTCTCGCGGTACTCCACGTAGCGCGGGACCTTGTAGTCGGCCAGCCGCTCGCGACACCATGAGCGCAGATCCTCGGGGGGCATGTCCTCCGGGGAGAGCCCCTCGCGCAGGACGACGATGGCCTTCACCTCCTCCCCGCGGATCTCGTCTGGAACCGGGACGACCGCGGCGTCGAGCACCGCCGGGTGGTCACGCACGACGGCCTCGATCCCGGCCGAGGACATGTTCTCGCCGCTCCGGCGGATGATGTCCTTGTAGCGATCCAGGAAGTAGAAGTACCCGTCGGCGTCACGCTTGGCCATGTCGCCGGTGTGCATCCACCCGCCGCGCAGCGCCCTCGCAGTCGCCTCCGGGTCGTTCAGGTAGCCGCGGGTGACCGCCGGCATCACCTGGACGACGATCTCGCCGGGCGTCTCCGGCGGGACCTCGTTGTCGTTCTCGTCGACGATCCGTACGTTCTTGCCCTCGACGGGCAGCCCGCACGACCCGAGACGGCGCTCGCCGTGGATCGGGTTGACGGTGTCCATGCCGGTCTCGGTCATGCCGAACATCTCGATGAAGATGACTCCCCAGCGCTCCTCGAGACGAACTTGGGCCTCGGGCGACAGGCCGGCACCCCACATGACCCGCAGCGTGGAGTCGCGCTCGCGCGGGTCCTCGAGCTTGTCGAGCAGCGGGATGATCGAGCCGAGGTAGCCGGCGTGGGTGACTCCGAAGCGCTCGACGTCGTCCCAGAAGCCGCGGCGACTGAACCGCGGGGCGATGACGAGTCGGCAGCCGGCGATCAGGGCACCAGTCGTGGTCGTCTCGGCGTTCTGGTGGAACAGCGGCAGCACCGTCATGTGCACGCCGTCGGCGTCGAGATCGATCGCGCGGTTCAGCGCGGTGCCGTTGATGACGAAATGCGCCTGCGGCGTCAGCGACCCCTTCGGGTTGCCGGTCGTGCCAGACGTATAGAGGACGACGGCCACGTCCTCCGGGTCGATCTTCGGCCGGGGAGCGGGGAGATCGGCCTCGAGCAGCGCGCGGAAGTCCTCGTCGCCCTCGCCGTCGAGCAGCAGGACCCGCTCGAGCTTGGTGAGGCGGCTGCGGATCGGGGCGATCATGCGCTCGTAGTGCTCGCGGTCGGTCAGCAGGACCTTCGCGCCAGAGTGCTCGAGGACGTACGCCGCCTCGTCGGGAACGTAGCGTGTGTTCATCGGCACCATGACGCCGCCGGTCGACACCAGCCCGTGGAAGGTGGCCAGGAACTCCGGCGAGTTCGGCAGGAGCACGGCGCCGAAGTCGCCCTGGCGGACTCCCGCCTCGGCCCACGCACCGCCCGAGGCTCGACACAGCGCGACGTACTCGGCGAACGTGAGGGTGCGGTCCTCGAAGTGCAGGAATGGGCGGTTGCCGCGCTCGAGCGCCGCATCCAGATGATCGCGGATGATCACGCCGGTCTCCTCACTCGTCACTCGACACGCTGACGTCCACGTCAGCGTTGGTTTTCTAGCGGGCCCCGCTCCGCAGGGTCAACGCTTCAGTAATGTAACACCAACGTCAGTGTTAGGTTTTTCGGCCGGAAGGGAGTGTGTCGCACGTGGCGACTTTGACCGGACTCAGTGCCTATGTGCCCCAAGGACGGTTGCCGCTGGCCGGGCTGGCCCGCCAGTGGGGCGCGGGTCCGACGAGCGGCGCCTGCGCCGTCGCCGGCTACGACGAGGACGCGCTGACGCTCGCGGCGGCTGCCGCCGATCGCGTCCTCGGCGAGGCGCCGCCTGACGCCGTTTGGTTCGCGTCCACGTCGGCCCCGTACCTCGAGAAGCAATCGGCGACCCTCCTGGCCGCCGTCGTCGACGCCGCGCGCGACGCGCGCACGATCGACATCGGCGCCTCGCTGCGCGGCTGGACCGGCGCGTTGACCGCAGCCGCCGACGCCGTGGCCGCCGGAAGCGCCACCCGCGCGCTCGTCGCCGCGGGCGAGGTCCGCCCGGCCGCGCCCGACTCCGTGGAGGAGCAGACATTCGGCGACGCCGGCGGGGCCGCGCTCGTCGAGGCCGCCGGCGACGGCGCGGAGCTCATGGCCAGCGCCACCGTCAGCGACACCACGATGACCACATGGCGCCGTGCCACGGACCGGTTCGTGCGCCACGGCGAGCAGCGATTCGCGATGCGCACCGGCGAGCTGGCGCCCGGGCTGGAGGCGGCCGATGCGGCGCTGCGCCGCGCCGGCGTCGAGGCCGACGATCTCGACCTGCTCGTCGTCGCGGCCTCCACTCCGCGCGTGGCCGCCGACCTCGCCAAGCGGCTGGGCACCGGAGCGCGCGTCGTCACGACCTCCGACGTCGCCGTCGGACATGCCGGCACCGCCCACCCGGCGCTGCTGCTGACCGCTGCGCTCGCCGAGGCGGCCCCCGGTCAGACCGTCCTGCTGATCGCGACGGGAGACGGCGCCGATGCCATCCTCCTACGGGCGGGGCAGCCGCCCCGCGGCATCGAGGCCCTCGCGCAAGAGCTGGCCCGCGCGCGCGAGGTGTCCTCCTACGCGAGTGTGCTCCGCCGTCGCGGCGTGCTGCCGCTCGAGACGACCGCCCCGCGCTCGTCTCCCGTGGCCCAGCGCCGCGAGGAAGGACAGACGCTGCGCCTCCACGCGATGCGCTGCCAGTCCTGCGGGCTCGTGCAGTACCCGGTCACCGAGCTGTGCTCCGCCTGCGCGTCCGCGGACGTCGCCGAGCAGCCCATGGCCCGCACCGGCACGATCCACACGTACACCACCGACCACATCGTCGCCGGCATCAACCCCGGGATCGGAGAGTCTCCGGTCACCCTCGCCGTCGTCGACCTCGACGATGGCGCCCGCGCGTTCCTCCAACTGACCGACCACCCCGCCGACGACGTCGCCGTCGGCGATCGCGTGGAACTCTGCTTCCGGCTCCTGCACGACGGCTCCGAGTACCACAACTACTACTGGAAGGCGCGTCCGGCGACGCGCACGGAGGACTGACGATGGGCTCGATCAAGGACAAGGTCGCGATCGTCGGGGTCGGCTGCACCCGCTTCGGCGAGCGCCACGACAAGGGGGCCGACGGTCTGCTCGTGGAGGCCGTCGACGAGGCCCTGGCCGATGCCGGCGTCGACCGCGACGCCATCGAGGCGGCGTGGATCGGCACCTACTTCCCGAGCACCGGGACGGCGGGCGTCGCGCTGTCCGACCCGCTGCGGCTCTACGGCAAGCCGATCACGCGCGTCGAGAACTACTGCGTGACCGGGATGGACGCCTTCCGGAACGCGTGCTTCGGCGTGGCCAGCGGGATGTACGACGTCGCGCTCGTCGCCGGCGTCGAGAAGCTCAAGGACAGCGGGGACCGGGGCATCCCCGACCAGGGCGACCACCCGATCCTCGGCCGCGGCCGCTCGGCGCCCGGCGGGTTCTCCCTCACGGCGACCCGGTACCTGCACGACTACGGCGTCGGGCGCGAGGTGCTGGCCGACGTCGCCGTCAAGAACCACCGCAACGGAGCGCGACACGCGAAGGCCCACCTGCGCGTCGAGATCACGCGCGAGCAGGCGCTGGCCGCCCCGATGATCGCCTCGCCCCTGGGCCTGTACGACTGCGCTCCGACCTCCGACGGCGCGGCGGCGATCGTCATCGCTCGGCCGGAGATCGCCAGGGACCTGCGCGACGATCCGGTCTACGTCAAGGGCATCGCGCTCGATGTGTGGACGGGCCGGCCGTACTACTGGCGCGACTTCGACTACACCCACTGGCCGACGACCCGCCGCGCCGCCGCCGATGCCTACGCCCAGGCGGACATCACGGCAGCTGACGTCGACTTCGCCGAGACGCACGACTGCTTCACGATCACCGAGCTGCTGAACATCGAGGACCTCGGGTTCGCCGAGCCCGGCACCGCCTGGAAGATGGTGTCCTCTGGGGAGTGCGACGTCGACGGACGGCTGCCGATCAACGCGTCCGGCGGCCTGAAGGCGTTCGGCCACCCGATCGGCGCGACAGGCGCGCGGATGGTCTACGAGGTCACGCGCCAGTTGCAGAACCGCTCTGAGGGGGCGCAGGTGCCCGGCTCACCCGAAATCGGGGTCTGCCAGAACATCGGCGGCGCCGGCGGCAACCTCACCGCCGTCGCGGTGCTCGGCCGATGACGGTCCGAGCGCTGAACCACGCAACGGTCCGCGGCGTCGACCCGGAAGGGGCCGCGGCGGCCGCCGCCGCCGTCGGATACGACGCGGTCGGCCTGTGGGCGATGGACCTCCCCGCCGACCTCGACGCGCTGGCGGCGCTGCGCGAACGCCTCCCCCTCCCCGTCGTCGAAATCGACGTCGCCGCCGCGTACGCGACGCCGGAGCAGGCCGCTGACGGCCTGCCGGCGCTCCGCGATGCCGCCCGCAAGGCGGTGGCGCTCGACTGCACGCTCGTCGTCACGGCCGCGCCACCGGGCCCTCTGGACGATGGGACGGACGCCGCCGTCGCCGCGGCGGCGGAAGCGGTCGCCGAGGAAGGTGCGAGGCTCGCGCTGGAGCCGCTGTGCCAGGCGGTGTCGCTCGCCACGCCGGGCGCGGTGGCTGCGCTTCTCGCGCGGATCGACCACCCGTCCGCCGCGATCGCCCTCGACACGTTCCACGCCGCAGTCGCCGGGGCGCCCGTCGCCGAGATCGCTGAAGCTGCGCCGCGCGTCGCGATCGTGCACGCGGCCGACGCCCCCGACCTGCCGCGCGAGCGGCTGCTCGAGCCCCACCGCCACCGCGTCGCGCCCGGCACCGGCGTCCAGCCCATCGCCGGCTACCTCGGCGCGCTCGCGGCCGCCGGATGGGCGGGGCCCTTCTCGGTCGACGTGTTCAACGAGGACCTGTGGGCCCGCGACGCGACGGAGGTCGCCCGCGAGTCGCTCCAGGCGCTCGACCGGCTCCTTGGCGATGGCTGACGGCCCGCGCGTGCTCGTGACGGGCGCGAGCCGCGGGATCGGCCGCGCGGTCGCCCGGCGTCTCGCGGCGCCCGGCGGCACCGTCCTCGTCAACCACGCTGGGCCCGACTCGGCGGCGGCCGCCGCGGTCGCCGCCGAGATCGGGGCGTCGGGCGCGCGCGGTGTCGTGGTGCGCGCCGACGCCCTGTCGCCCGATGGGGCCCGCGAGCTCGCCGCCGCGGCCGCCGCGGAGGCGGGAGGACTGGACGTGCTCGTCCACTGCGCCGTGCAGGCCGTCCCCGGCGACATCCTGGACGTCGATGCGCGGGCGCTCCGCGACAGTGTGGAGCGAAACGGCCTGTCCCTCCTGTGGCTGACCCGAGCCTGCCGGCCTCTGCTGGGTCACGCCGCGGCGATCGTCTTCCTCTCGAGCCGCGGCGGCGTGCGCGCGGTGCCGGGTTATGCCCCGCTCGGGCTCGCCAAAGCGCTGGGCGAGTCGGTCGTGCGCTACCTGGCCGCCGAGCTCGCCGGCGATGGGATCCGCGTCAACGCGGTCTCGGCCGGCGCAGTCGACACGGTCAGCCTGTGCGCGATGCGCCCGGACGCCGACCGAGTGCTGGAGGCGATGGCCCGGCGACAACCGTCCGCCGATCCGCTGACCCCAGAGGCCGTGGCTGGCGTCGTGGCGCTGCTGGCGTCACCGGAGGCGGCGCTGGTGCAGGGCCAGGTGTTGCACGTCGACGGAGGAACGGAGCTGGTCGCATGAGTGCATGGACAGAGGAGCGCGAGGACGGCATCGTCGTGTTCAGCTACGGGATCCCGGCCCCGCGGAGCCTGCCGATCGCTGCGATGGCAGAGCTGGACCGCCGCTTCGGCGAGCTGGCGCGCGCCTCGGTTCCGCCCGTCGTCGTGCTCGCGGTGGGGATCGTCCATGCCGACCTCGAGGAGGTGGGCCAGCTCGCCGCCGGACGTCCGATCCGAGACTTCGCCCCGTGGAACGAGGCGATCGCCGCGGTGGAGACCCACCCGCTGCCGGTCATCGCGGCGATCCCGCAGCGCGCCACCGCGGGCGGCTGCGAGCTCGTCCTCGCATGCGATCTGCGGGTGGCCGCGGCGGAGGCGCAGATCGGCCTGCTCGAAACGAGGCTGGGGATCATCCCCGGAGCGGGCGGGACGCAGCGGCTGTCACGGCTGGTCGGCCCGGGACAGGCCGCCCGGCTCGTGTACGACGGTGGCCCGGTCGACGGTGCGGAGGCGGAGCGCATCGGGCTCGTGCAGCTGCTCGACGCCGACCCCGTTGCTCGCGCCCGGGCGTTGGCCCGGCGCTACGCGCAGCGGTCAGCGCCCGTGCTCGCCGCGGCGAAGCGCTCCTTGCGCGCGGCACGTGAGATCGGGCTGGCGGACGGACTGCGGACCGAGGGCCGCGCACTGCTGTCCGTCCTCGGAACGCCGCTCGCGGGCGAGCGGGTCGCTGAGTGGCATGCGGGCCGGACCGACCTGTCGCCGAGCTGAGCGTGCCTCAGGCGGTCGTCCGCGGCCGCAGCTCGTCGTAGGCGAGCGGCAGCGCGTACAGACCGCGGCTGAGCATCGTCGGCTGCCATTCCAGCTGGGCGTCAGCGGGCAGCCGCAGCCCCTCGATCCGATCGAGGATCGCAGCGATCGCGATGCGCCCCTCGAGTCGGGCCAGCGACGCGCCCAGGCAGTAGTGGGGTCCGAAGCCGAAGCCCACGTGCCGGTTCGGTGTGCGCCCGACGTCCAGGGTGTCGGGGTCCTCGAAGACCGCGGAGTCGCGGTTGGCCGCCGCCGGCACCAGGAACACCCGCTCGCCGGCCGTGATCCGTTTGCCGTCGACCTCGTGATCCACGGCGGCGACGCGGAACGACATCTTTGCGGGGCCGTCGTACCGCAGCATCTCCTCGATCGCCGTCGGCATGAGCTCGGGCTCTCGGCGCAGGCGCTCGGCCTGATCCGGGTGCTGGAGCAGCGCCAGCGTGCCGTTCGCGATGAGGTTCGTCGTCGTCTCGTGGCCGCCGAAGAGCAGCAGCGCGCACGTGGCGATCAGCTCCTCCGAGGTGAGGCGCTCGCCCTCCTCCTCGACCGCGATCAACTCGGAGATGAGGTTCTCCCCTGGCGCCGCGCGGTACTTCACGACGAGGTCGGAGAGGTAGTCCCACAGCTCGATGAGCCCGGCCTGGGCGCGCTCGTGACGATCCTCGATGCCGGAGGCGCCGAACACGAGCGCGGTGATGTCGTCCGACCACTTCTTGAAGAGGTCGCGGTCCTCGGGCGGCACACCGAGCATCTCTGCGATGACGATGGCGGGCAGCGGATAGGCGAACTCGCGGATGAGGTCGACATCGCCTCGGTCGGCGAGGTCGTCGAGCAGATCCTGCACGATCTCGTCGACGCGGCCGGCCATCCCCTCGAGCGCCGGCGCGGTGAACGCCCGGTACACGAGCCGGCGCAGCCGCGTGTGGTCCGGCGGGTCCTGGAAGACCATCCAGTTCAGCAGCACGCGGAACGTCGGCTCGCGGGCCTGGCGCTCCTCGGCGGGGAGCGTGGCGACATACGGGCGAATGCGGCTGGACGACAGGTTGCCACCCCGGAAGCCGGCTGAGACGTCCCGATGACGGGTCAGGACCCAGGCGCGATAGCGCTCGTTGTAGTGGACGGGATCGACTGCACGCAACCGCGCGAAGTAGGTGTGCGGGTCGGCCACGGCGGCCGGAGCGAGCACGTCGTCGATGTCGGCGTCTTCGAGCACGCGATGAAGTTAACCCACCATTCGTTCGGTCTACAAGAAGTGCCGAGGAGCAGCATTCCGCTGTCCGGAAACGCGCGATGGACGCTCGTTTAAGGTGACGCGCCGCTATGCCGCCCGAACCGACGCATCAGGGACAGATCGCCTGGATCACCGGCGCCAGCCGCGGCCTCGGCGCCGCCATCGCCCGCGCGCTTGCCGCCCGGGATGCAGCCGTCGTGCTCACCGCCCGAGACGCCGCCGCCTGCGAGCGCATCGCCGCTTCTCTGCGCGCCGACGGAGCGACGGCGATCGCCGCACCGGGGTCGGTCGCCGACCCCGAGTCGGTGGCCTCGATCGCCGCCCGCATCGACGAAGAGCTCGGCGCCCTGCACGTGCTCGTCAACAACGCCGCGATCACTCCGATGATGGGCCGCACCGAGGAGATCCCCCTCGACGAATGGGACCGGGTGCTCGACGTCAATCTGCGCGGAGCGCTGCTGTGCAGCCGCGTCGCGGCCCCACGAATCGCAGCCTCCGGCGGGGGCGCCATCCTCAACATCAGCTCAGTGCATGCGATCTCCGGCGGAGACCGCATCGCCGCGTACGCCGCCAGCAAAGGCGCGCTCGAGGCACTGACGCGCGCCACGGCGGTCGAGTGGGCTGACCGGGGCGTTCGCGTCAACGCGCTCGCCCCCGGCTACCTCGAGACGGACATGACGGCGGCGCTGCGTGAGAGCGAGCGCTGGCGGACGCGACTCCTGGCCCGCATCCCGGCCGGCCGGTTCGGGACCGTCGACGAGATCGCTGCCTGCGCGGCCTTCCTGACCTCCCCCGACGCCGCCTACGTTACCGGCGCGACGCTCCACGCGGACGGTGGCTGGACGGCGCGCTGACCCGATGAGCGCCTCCCCGTCCCGCGTCACCGCGGGCCGCGAGACGCGTGCACCGGTCTTCGATGCCGCCATCCGGCGTCTGGCCGCGTCGGGCCCGGACGCGAGCTTCGCCACGATCGCTGCCGAAGTGGGCGTGACCCAGGGCGCGCTGTGCCACCGCTTCGGGTCCGAGGAGGGACTGGTCGAGGCCGTCTACAAGGAGACGGTGCGCTGCCACGCGGAGCGCGTCGTCGAGGCGAGCTCGACCGGGACCACCCGCCAGCGCCTCCGCGGGCAGCTCGGGGCAAGCGCGCGCCTGTACGGCTCCGACACCCCCTTCCACCACCTGCTGCTGCGCCTGCACGTCGAGGCCGCCTCCCGCCCGCACCTGGCCACGATCGCGCTCCGCGTCCAGCACCGCCAGCGCGAGTACGTGAACTCGCGTGTCGCCGTCGGCGACGCCGTCAACGCCGCGGTGCAGGGTCTCCTCGTCCAGCAACGCGAGCCGCCGGACCCCCAGCGCCGAATGACCAAGACGTTCGCCGACCTGCTGGAGGCGCTTCTGTGATCGACTTCTCCCTCGACCCGCAGCTCGTCGAGCTGCGTGACCGCGTCGCAGCGTTCGTGCGCGACACCGCGATTCCCGCCGAGGCGCGCGACGTGTCGGAGCACGGACTCGACGAGGGCCTGCGCCGGGAGCTTCAGGACGCCGCCCGAGCGGCCGGGCTGTTCGCGCCGCAGGTTGCCCGAGCCCTCGGTGGCCTCGGCCTGGGCATGCGCGAGGTGGCGGTCGTCTTCGAAGAGGCCGGCTACAGCCTGCTCGGCCCGCAGGCGCTGAACTGCGCCGCCCCGGACGAAGGCAACATGCATCTCCTCTCGGTCGTCGCCGACCCCGGGCAGCGGGAGCGGTACCTCGCCCCCCTCGCCGCCGGGGTGGTGCGGTCGTGCTTCGCGATGACGGAGCCGGCGCCCGGGGCCGGGTCCGATCCGTCGATGCTGCGCACGACGGCCGAGCGCGTCGACGGCGGCTGGTCGATCACCGGGCGCAAGTGGTTCGTCACCGGCGCCGAGGGGGCCGCGTTCGCGATCTGCATGGCGCGAGCCCCCGAGGGGGCGACGATGTTCCTCGTCGACGCCGACAGTCCCGGTTGGCGGGTCGAGCGAGTGGTCGACGCGATGGACCGGTCGTTTCCCGGCGGCCACTGCGAGGTCGTGTTCGACGACTGCCGTGTCGGGGACGACGCCGTGCTCGGCGCCGTCGGCGAGGGCTTCCGCTACGCCCAGGTGCGCCTCGCCCCCGCCCGACTCACGCACTGCATGCGGTGGCTCGGCCTGGCCCGCCGGGCGCTGGACGTCGCGATCGACCGTGCCCGCGAGCGCGAGGCGTTCGGTCAGCCGCTGGCGGAGCTCGGGATGGTGCAGGAGCGGATCGCGCGATCGGTGATCGACATCGAGGCCAGCCGCGCTCTGATCTGGAAGTGCGCCTGGGCACTCGACGAAGGCCGCCCGGCACACCACGAGTCGTCGGTCGCCAAGGCGTTCGTCGCGGAGGCCGTGGGGTGCATCGTCGACCGCGCGCTGCAGATCTGTGGCGCGCTCGGCGTATCGGGCGACGCGCCGCTGGCGCGCATCTATGCGGAGGTGCGGCCGTTCCGCATCTACGACGGACCCACCGAGACGCACCTCTGGTCGATCGCGCGCCGCGCCGTGCGCAGGCGCACCAGCACGCCATGACGGACGTCGTCGCCACCCCGGAGGACGCCGCCGCGCTGCCGCGAGAGCCGCTGCTCGTGCTCGAGCCGCTGGCCGCGTTCCTCGACCTGCACGGCCTCGGAACCGGCGCCCTCAGGGCGGAGCCGATCGGCGAGGGCCACTCGAACGTCACCTACCTGCTCGAGCGCGACGACGGCGTGCGCCTCGTCTTGCGGCGACCTCCGCGTGGGCCGCTGGCCCCGTCCACGCACGACGTCCTGCGCGAAGCGCGACTGCTGCAGCTCCTCGAGCCGACCGGGGTGCCCGTCCCTCGCATCCTCGCGACCTGCGACGACGACGCGGTGATCGGCGCCCCCTTCTACGTCATGCCGTTCACCAGCGGCCACGTGCTCACCACCCGCCTGCCGCCGGCCTTCCGCGACCCGGCCGCGATCGGACCCGCGCTCATCGACGCGCTCGCCGCCCTGCACGCGGTACCCATCGCCGGCGCGCTGGCGGACTTCGGACGGCCCTCCGGCTACCTCAAACGCCAACTGCGCCGATTCAGCGCGCTCCTCGAGGCCAACGCCACCCGGCCGCTCCCGGATCTCGAGGCGATCGCTGACTGGCTCGCACACCATCGACCCGAGAGTCCGGCGCTCACCGTTGTGCACGGCGACTACCGGCTCGGCAACGCGATGCTCGACCCGACGCCGCGAGTGGAGGCGATCCTCGACTGGGAGCTCGCCACCCTCGGCGACCCCCTCGCCGACATCGGCTACCTGACCGCGATGTGGGCCGAGCCCGCCGACCCGGACGACCCGATGCTCGACCTGTCGCGGGTCACCCGCGGCCCAGGATTCGCAACCCGCACCGAGCTGGCCGCGCGCTACGCGGAGCGCACCGGACGCGACATCGGCGCGCTTCGCTGGTACCAGGTGCTGGCGATCTGGAAGGCGGCAATCATCTTGGAGGGGAGCTATCGGCGCCACCGCGCCGGCAGCACGGACGACCCGTACTTCGCCCGCCTGGCCGACGGCGTACCGCAGCTGGCCCGCCGCGCTCGAGCGCTCATCGGGTGATTCTGCGGCGCCCGCGCACCGCCCGCCGCGCCCCGGCCGCGGCGGCGGTCGCCTCGTCGCGGATCTCGCCCACCAGCTCCTCCAGCACGTCCTCGAGCGCGACGACGCCCACCACCTCGCCGTCGGCGGCCTCGACGCGCGCGAGGTGCGCGCCGGTGCGCTGCATCCGCGCGAGGATCGCGCGCAGCCGGTCGTCGATCGACACGGTCGGCATCGGGCGGATCCACGACGGCGCGATCGGCCGGTTGCGGTGGCGGTCCTCGAACTCGAGCACGTCCTTGAGGTGCAGGTAGCCGATCATCAGGCCGTCGCGGCGGACCGGGAAGCGCGAGAAGCCGGTGGCGGCCGCGACCCGCTCGAGCTCGGCCGGGGTGACGTCGTGCTCGACCATGACGAGGTCGTCGAGCGGCAGCAGGACGGAGCGGGCGTCGCGCTCCTCGAAGGTGAGCGCGCCGACGAGCAGGCGGCCCTCGTGCGGGTCGAGCAGCCCCTCGCGGCGCGACTCCTCGACGAGGCCGGCGACCTCGTCGCGCGTGAACGCGCTCGTCACCTCGTCGCGGGGCGTGATGCCGACCGCGCGCAGCGACAGGTTCGCGACCCAGTTCAGCGACGCGATCGCCGGGCGCAGCACCCGCACGACTCCGGCGAGGATCGGGGCGAGCACCAGCGCCGAGCGCTCAGGCCCGGCCAGCGCGATGTTCTTGGGGACCATCTCGCCGAGCACGACGTGCAGGAAGCTGACGATCGCCAGCGCGATCGCGAACGCGACCGGGTGGATCAGCGCGTCGGGCAGCCCGATCGCCTCGAACGGGCCCTCGAGCAGGTGCGCGACCGCGGGCTCGCCGAGGTAGCCGAGGCCGAGCGAGCAGATCGTGATGCCGAGCTGCGCGCCGGCCATCATCAGCGAGACGCGCTCCATCGCGCGCAGCGTGATGCGGGCCAGGCGCTGGCCCTCGTCGGCGCGCGGCTCGATGACGGACCGGCGGGCGGAGACGAGCGCGAACTCGGCGCCGACGAAGAACGCGTTGGCGGCCAGGAGCACGACCGACAGGAGGATCGCCCCGAGGCTGCTCACCGGCGCTCCTGCGTCTCGTCGCCGTTCTCGAGCGGCTCGCGCTCGAGGCGGATCCGGTCGACGCGCAGCCCGTCGAGGCGCTCGACGGTGAGGCGCACGCGGTGGCGGCCGCCCTCGTCGTCGCGCCCCTCGACCTCGACCGTGTCGCCGACCTCGGGCATGCGGCCGAGGTGCATGCCGATCAGCCCGCCGAGCGTCTCGTACCCCTCGTCCTCGGGCAGCACGAGCTCGACCGCGCGCCCGGCCTCGTCGGGGCGCAGCAGGCCCGACAGCAGCCAGCTCCCGTCGGGCCCGCGCTGGATCGAATCGTCGCGATCGTCGTACTCGTCGCGGACCTCGCCGACGATCTCCTCGATCAGGTCCTCGAGCGTGACGATGCCGTCGACGGTGCCGAACTCGTCGACGACGACGGCGATCTGCAGGCCGCCCTCGCGCAGCTTCGCCAGCAGCGGGTCGAGCTCGACGCTCGTGGGGACCAGCACCGGGTCGACCATCACGTCGCGGACCTTCACGCGCGTGCGCTCCTCGTTGGGGACGCCCATCGCGTGCTTGATGTGGACGATCCCGACGACCTCGTCGTTGTCGTCGACGATCACCGGGAAGCGCGAGCGGCCGGTCTCGCGGCTGCGCTCGAGGACGGCGCGCACCGGGTCGTCGGCCTTCACGGTGTGCATGCGGGCGCGCGGGGTCATCACGTCGGCGGCGCGGCGGTCGCCGAACGCCAGCGAGCGCTCCAGCAGGCGCGCGGTCTCCATCTCGAGCGTGCCCTCCTCGCCGGAGCGGCGCACGAGCGACGCCAGCTCCTCGGGCGAGCGCGCGGACGCGAGCTCCTCCTGCGGCTCGATGCCGAGGCGGCGCAGGATCGCGTTGGCGGTGCCGTTGAGGAACCGGACGGCCGGGCCGGTGGCGCGGGTGAACCCACGCTGCAGCGCCTGGACGGAGCGCGCGGTCTGCAGCGGCCGCGCGATCGCCAGGTTCTTGGGCACGAGCTCACCGAAGATCATCGTGGCGCCGGTCGCCAGCAGGAGCGCGATCGCGATCGACACGCCGCGCACGCCGCCCTCGGGCACGCCGAGCGACTCGACCGGGCCGTCGACGAGGTCGGCGATCGCGGGCTCGGCCAGGAAGCCGATGACGAGGTTCGTGACCGTGATGCCGACCTGCGCCGCGGACAGCTGCGTCGACAGCGAGCGCAGCGCGGACAGGACGCCGGCGGCGCGCCGGTCGCCGGCCTCGGCCGCCTGCTCCACCGCCGACCGGTCGACGGTGATGAACGAGAACTCCGCGGCCACGAACACCCCGCACGCCGCGACCAGCGCGATGGCGGCGAGGATGAGGAGGACCTCGATCAGCGGGCGCTCACCGCCCGCTCGGGACTACAGCTTGGATCGTCGGCTTCGGACACCGGCACGGCGAAGGGTAGACGACGGTCCAGGCGGTCAGATCGTGATCCGTCCCAGCCGCGGGAGGTCGGCGAGGAAGCGGCGCAGCAGCGGGTCCCCGATCCGCCAGGCGCCGCGGGGGCCGTCCTGCTCGACGATCCCGGCGTCGCGCAGGCGGCCCATCGTGCGCGCCGCGGTGGACGGCTGCAGTCCCTCGTAGAGCGTCGCCCCGAGCGCGACGCGCTGGGCGAGCGTCTGCGCGTGGCGGCCGATCTCGCGGATCTGCTGGAGCGTCTGCTGGTGGCGTAGCGCCTCGCCGCGCATCGCCCGCGGCAGCGCGGCGGCGACGATCGCGTCGTCGAGGTCGTTGCGCAGCTCCTCGACGGCGATCGCGTGCGCGTGCTGGGCCAGCAGCATCGTCGCGCGCGGGTGGCCGTCGCCGGTGCCGACGAGCCGGTCGAGCGCGGTGTCGGCGATCGTGCGGCCGTCGAGCGCGAGGCGCTTGCGCAGCCCGGCCCGCCACTCCTCGGGCGTGATCTCGCCGAGGTCGAAGAACGACCCGAACTGGCTGAGCGCGCGCTCGCTCGGTCCGAAGAGCCGGCGCATCATGTGCTCGATCGAGCCGGCGAAGACGACGGACACGCGGGGCGCGCGCTGGAGGACGGCGCGCAGCATCTTCGTCACCGCGTCGGGATCGCCGAAGCGCCCGCCCGCGATCTCCTGGAACTCGTCGAGGAAGACGACCATGCGGCGGTCGTCGGCGTCGGCGATCACGCCGAGCAGCTGCACCGCGGTGCGCAGCGCCTCGTCCGGGCTCTCCTGGGCGCGGCGCGGCAGCAGCGTCAGCTCGAGGTCGATGCCGGCGTCGCCGAGGTCCTGGTGCGCGCGGATCGTGGCGGCGTCGGTGAGCGCGTCCCACGCCTGGCCGGCGGCGCGCGCGGCGCGGGTGAGCGCGGTCCGCAGCACCGGCCGGTTGGCGAGCGCGGCGACGGTCAGCTCCTCGGCCAGCGCGGCGGCGTCGGGCAGCAGGAACAGGTCGACGGCGACCGTGTAGGCGCCCTCCTGCGCGCACACCGCGACCGCCGCGTCGCAGACGCTCGTCTTCCCCGTCCGCCGCGGCCCGGCCACGACGAGGTTCGTGCCGCCCAGCAGCGCGGTCGCCATCCGCGTCACGTCGTCGCGGCGCCCGATCATCGCGTCGAGCCCGATCGGCGTGTCGGTGGGGAACAGCTCGCTGCTGCCGTAGCGCCGCGTAGTGCTCATCGCGCACTACGTTAGTGCACGACACGCACTATGGCGCCGAGTTTGCCGGTCCTGGCGCATGCGCGGTACGGTGCCGCCAGCAAAGAAGCGATCGATGCCAGGATCCAAGCCCCGCTCCTCGCTCGCCGCCGGCGCCGCCGGCGCGCTCCTCGCCCTCGCGGTCGGCGTCGCGCTGGCGTTCCTGGCGATCCCGCTCGTCGCGCTCTTCACCGAGGTGTCGCTCACCCAGGTCCCGGACCTGCTCGGCGACCCCGCGGTGCGGGACGCGATCGCGGTGACCGCGCGCACGAACGCGATCGCCAACGTCCTGATCGTCGCGTTCGGGACCCCGACCGCGTGGGTGCTGGCCACGCGGCGGTTCCGCGGCCGGTCGCTGGTGGTGACGCTGACCGAGCTGCCGCTCGTCCTGCCGCCGGCCGTGGCCGGCATCGCGCTGCTGGCCGCGTTCGGGTCCGGCGGGCTCCTCGGCCCGGGCGTCGCCGACGCCGGGATCGTCCTGCCGTTCACGGAGTGGGCGGTCGTCCTGGCGATCGTCTTCGTCGCCAGCCCCTTCTACCTGCGCCAGGCGATCGCCACCTTCGAGAGCGTCGACCCCGGCCTCGTCGACACCGCCCGCACGCTCGGGGCGGGCCCGGCGCGCCGGTTCGTGCGCATCGTGCTCCCGCTGGCCGCCGGCGGGCTCGTCGCCGGCTGGGTGCTCGCGTTCGCCCGCGGCATCGGCGAGTTCGGGGCGACGATCATCTTCGCCGGCAACGTGCGCGGCGTGACCCAGACCATGACGCTGGCGATCTACGGGCAGCTGGACACCAGCTTCGACGTGGCGATCGCGCTCTCCATCCTCATGGTCGTGCTCAGCGCCGGGATCCTGCTGGCCTACAAGCTCCTCGTGTCATGGCGACGCTCGATCTCGAGCTCCACGTCGCGCTTCGCGCCTTCGCCGTCGACGTCGGCCTGACGGTCGGCGACGAGACGGTCGCCGTCGTCGGCCCGTCCGGCGCCGGCAAGTCGACGCTCCTGCGCGCGCTGTGCGGGCTCGTGCGGCCGAGCGCCGGCCACGTGCGCGTCGGCGACGCGACGTGGTTCGACGCCGCCCGCGGCGTCGACGTCGCGCCGGAGCGCCGGTCGATCGGCCTCGTCCCCCAGGACTACGCGCTGTTCCCGCACATGACCGTGCGCGCGAACGTCGCGTTCGGCGCGCGGCGCGACGTCGACGCGTTCCTGGACCGCCTGCACGTCCGGGCGCTCGCCGACGAGCGCCCGGGGCGGCTGTCCGGCGGAGAGCGCCAGCGCGTCGCGCTCGCCCGCGCGCTCGCGCGCGACCCGGACGTGCTGCTGCTCGACGAGCCGCTCTCGGCGCTCGACGCGGCGACGCGGCGGTCGGTGCGCGACGAGCTGTCCGAGGTGCTTCATGCCGCGGGGGTCCCGACGATCGTCGTCACGCACGACTTCGACGAGGCGGCGGTCCTCGCCGACCGCCTCGTCGTCATGGTCGGCGGGCGGTTCGTCCAGATCGGAACGCCGGCGCAGCTCGCGGCCGCGCCCGCGGACGCGTTCGTGGTCGAGTTCATGGGCGGCCGGGTCGTGGCCGGTCACGCCGAGCCGGCGGGCGACGCGATGCGGGTGCGCCTCGACGGGGGCGGGAGCGTGGCGCTGCCGTCGGGCGCGACCGCCTCCGGGCCTGTGCGGCTCGCCGTCTACCCGTGGGACCTGCGACCGGTCCCCGGCGACGTGGGCGCGGACGCGCCGGTCGTCGCGCGGGGCCCGGTGAGCGCGATCTCGACGACGCGCGGGCGCCGGCACGTGCGGGTCGGCGACCTGGCCGCCGAGTGCGACGAGGCGCTCGCGCGCGGCCTGCGGGTGGGCGACGTCGTCTCGCTGCTGCTCGACGCGGCGCCGGTCGTGCTCGGCGGCTCAGCGCCGCACGGCGGCGTCGGCGAGGTCGTAGCCGCCGAACGCCTCGAGGCGACCGGCGAAGGCGCGTGAGGCGATCGTCTCCAACAGCGGCTCGACGGCCGGGTGGTCGGCCCACGTCTCGGCCACCCACAGCTCGACCTCGTGCTCCTCGAGCGGGGCGAACTCGAGCGCGAAGACGCGGGCGGCGGTCTCCATCGTGACGGCCGCGGCGGCGTGCGCCTGGGCCTTGCGGGCCGCGTCGACGTGACCGCTGCCGCGGGCGACGACGGTCGGGCCGGCGTCGCCGAGCGCGCGCTCGAGGGCCTGCTGGCTGGCGGCGCCCGGGTCGCGGCCGATGACGGTCAGCTCCCCATCGGACACGCGCTCGAGGACCTCGCGCTCCGGGATCCCGCGCACCGCCAGGCCGACGTGCCAGCGTGCGAAGCCGTAGCGGCGAACCGGGATCGGCGGCGCGGGCAGCCCGCCGCGCGGACCGTGCACGACCGCGGCGTGGCAGCGGCCGTCGGCGAGCGCGGCGACCGCCTCGCGCGTCGGCGCCGACAGCGGCGTGACGGCGTGCCCGCCCCGGCGCTCGAGCAGCCCCTCCGCGATCGCCAGCGCCGGGTCGCAGCCGACGACCACGAGCCGGTCGAGGTCCACGTCCGCGTGCACGTCGACGGTCCCGTCGCGCCAGCGGCCGTCGAACGTGCCCCAGCCGCCCACGCTCACCGGATCGTCCACCGGCGCGCCCGCCACGATCCGCCCGCCGACCCGCCCGACGCGCAGCACCGCGCCCTCGGCCGGCGGCGCGCCGACGATGGCCGGCGACCGGTCGGGCGCGCCGAACAGGTCCTCCACGCGGACGCCGAGCTCCGCGGCGATCGCGAGCGCGGTCGTGACCGACGGCGTGTGGCGGCCCGCCTCGATCGCCGCGATCGCCTGGCGGCTGACGCCGGCGCGCTCGGCCAGCGCCGCCTGGGTCAGGCCCGCCTTCGTGCGGGCGCGGCGCAGGTCGTCGCGAACGGCGGCTGAGCCCTCCATGCCGCCACGGTACCGCTCCACGACAGGAAACGGGCGCGAGCGACCACGATGCGAGCATGCCGGCGGCGCGACCGACCGGTGGGGCCGTCGGCGACTCGGTCTCGAACATCACCGATCGCACCGGACACGACTGATCGTTTAGAGTCCTCCGATCACGGTGCGGTTCGGCACACCCGATCTGGTGCGCAGGCTGGCGTGGATCCTGGCGATCGGCTCGGCCGCGTTGGCCGCTGCCGCGGCGAACGCCGCAGCGGACCCTCTGAGCATCACGAGCTCCACCCCGCCAGACGCGGCCGTCATCCCACCCCAGAGCTCGTTCAGCTCGATTCCGTTCACGGTCGAGACGAACGTGCCCGGGCTCGCCGGCGGCGTGGTGATCGAGCTCGCGACGAGGAACGTGCCCGGCCGGGACGGGACGCTCGCCGACGACTTCGTGATCGGCAGGGGCTACCTCCGTGAGAGCGACGCGTATCCCGGCACCTACCGAGGAAACGTGCTCGTGACGCAAGCGATGCCGGCGGGCAACTACTACTGGCAGGCGTCGGGGACCACCTACCAGCTGACGCCGCCGTACGGGACCATCCGCTACATCAGCGCGCCGGTCGCGCTCAACGTCGCCAGCCCGCCGCCGGAGGAGCCGCCCGCCCCCGCGCCGACCCCGCCGCCCACTCCTGCACCGGCCCCCGCGCCGTCGCCGGCGGAACCGCCGCTCCAGCTGACGCTGCGCGAGGCCACCACCCTCGTCCCGAGGCTGATTCGCAGGGAGACGCGCCGATCGCCGATTCCCGGCACGCTCACGACGAGATGCCACCGGCGAACCACCACGGCGTTCGTCTGCTCGCCGTCTTGGGCCGATCGCTCCTTCGTCTATGCGGGGACGCTCAGGATCCTCGAGACCATCGACAGCTACCGCTACTCGTTCCGAGGGGTGCGGGCCCGCATCTCGTGCCTGAGGCGGCGTTCCGTGCGAGCGTGCGCCATGCGCGTCGAGTGGTGAGCCCCACACGCCGTCCACAGACGAGAAAGGCCCGCAATTGCGGGCCTTTCGTAGTCGGGGAGACAGGCGCGAACGCCAGCGTCTATCGGGCATCCTGGCCTCCGTGTGCGGAGTCGTGTGCGGTCGGCTCACGACGCAGCCCCCTCCCGCACCACGCGCAGCGGCACCACCTTGCCCGCCTGCTCGTACGCCTGCTGCACCCGATCCAGCGCCCGCTGCCGATCCCGGTGCCCATACAGCTTCCGCACCAGCTCCCCGCCGTCCGTGTGCCCCAGCGCAATCGCCACATCCTCCGACGGCAGCTCAAGCACGTTCGTCATGAACGCGCCTGCGAAGTGCCGCGTCGCCAAATACAGGGTCTTGTCCCACCCGGCCAGCGCCTTGACCGCCTTCCACCAGTACGCGCGCGACGACGGCGTGTAGTGCTCCGCGTACAGCGGCTTGAAGCAGAACGCGTTCTCCCGCGGCAGCCGCAGCAGCGCCTCCCGCGCGCGCGGCGTCAACGGAGCCTCACGCTCCTCGCCGTTCTTCGGCGCCGTGAACCCCCGCGCCTTCGCGTTCCACTGCTCCCGGATCAGCACCCGATCCGTCTCGAAGTCCACGCACTCCCACCGCAGCGCATCCAGCTCGCCCGGCCGCGCGCCGATGAAGCACGCCACCTCAAGCCACGCCGCGAACGACAGCGGCGCCACCTTCCGCGCCGCCGCCAGGATGCACTCCACCTGCTCCTCGGTCGCCGGCGTCTCGTCCCGGTTGCCGCGCGTCGACGCCAGCCCCAGCTTCTCCCACGGGTTCGCGTCCACGACCCGCCCCGCCTTCGTCTTGCGCGCGTCATTCCACATCACGCGCAGCGCCGGCACCTGGCCGTTGCGCTGGCCGCCAGCCAGCCACTCCGCCACCTGCTCGGCCCCGACAGCCCGCATCGGCATCGACCCGTACCGCTCCACGAACGCCTTCGTCCGCTCCCGGTTGTGGACGTTCGTGGACTCCTTCGGGCGCGCGAACAGCGGATCGGTCGTCCACCGCTCCCAGAACTCGCGCAGCGTCGGCCCCTCCTTCGCCCGCGCCCGCGCCTCCGCCGCCCGCTCCCGCAGCAGCAGACGCGCCGTCTCCCGCGCACGCTTCGCCGCCGTCTTCGTCGGGAACGTGCCGCGCGCCCCGTCGAACTCGCGCAGCTCATCCTCGGTCAGCACGGCCGTCACGCTGACGTTCCGCCCCTCATGCCAGACCTGCGCCCGCCACCGACCGGACGGGAGCCTCTGCACCGACATCAGACACCTCCGTGTGGGAACCCTTACGTGCCGCAGCCCACGCGAGCGCCACGCTCGGCCGGAAGCGACGCGCGCGCCGGCCGATCACGACACTTGGCATACCGTCCCGGCGCAGCCGGTCCACGGTCGCGGGATGCACGCCCATGATCGCAGCCAGCTCCTCCCGTGTCACCAGCCGCTCCACGCCAGGCACGACCATCGGTGTCACGCTGCCCATCGCTGCGCCTCCACCCTCGAACGTCATGGCGTCACCAGCCGGTAGAACGTCTCGTACAGGGCGCCGCGCGCAGCCCGACGCTCACCCGACTGCACGATCAGCTCCCGGTCGCGCAGCATCCGAAGGTGGTAGGCCACCGTCGACAACGGCATGTCCAGCGCCACCGCCAACGACTTCGCCGACCAGCCCTCCGGATCCGGCGCCGGCCGCGCCACCTGCTCGATCACCCGCAACGCCGGCGCCGACACGTACGCGATCTTCGAGACCACCGGCCACAAGGCGGAGAGCTGATCCGTATGGCTCTCGTGAAGCGGACGGTCTCGAACGTCTTCCACAAGTACCGCGACGAGCAGGGACGCCGTCGCACCGCCTGGCGCGGCGACGAGCTCCTGCTCACTCCGGAGGAGGCCGCGCGCGGCGACGCGCTCGGCGCGTTCGAGGGCACGCAGGCGGACCGCGACCCGGTCGCCGAGTACCTGGACAACGGGACCAAGCAGGGCGGCGAGCACACGACGATCGGCGCGCGCTCCGACGCCGGCGGCTCGGAGGGCGTCGTCCCTTCGGAGCTCACCGACGAGCAGATCGACGCGCTGACCGGCCGGGCGCTCGACGACGCCTGCGAGATGGCGGACATCGACACGTCGGTGGGCGGCTCGCTGGCCGACGGGTCGCTGTCGGCCGACGAGAAGCGCGCGGCGCTCCGGGCCTACCGGGACGCCAGCTGACCAGCGGCGAAGGGGCCGGGGCTCCGAGCCCCGGCCCCGTCCCGCATCTGCTGACCCATGGCTGATTTCGTGCTCAACCAGGTGACGGAGGAGGACATCACGCCCTCCGTCGACGACGTGGCGCTGCTGCTGCGTACGCGCACGGTCGGCCCTGGCACGACCTTCGGCGGTCTCGGCGCCGACACCGGCCCGGAGCAGGTCACGACGTTCGGCGAGCACACGCGCCCCACCGCAACCGAGGTCGCGAATGTGATCGAGGCTGCGCGCGGATCCGTCCTCGGCTACGTCCGCGGCGGCCTGGCTGCGATCCCCGAGGCGCAGAAGGACGCGGCGAAGAACGCGATCGCGCTCTACGCCGCCGTCCTCGTCGAGGTCTCGTTCTTCCGCGAGTCGGTGAACGAGGAGCTTCTTCAGCTGTGGCGCGACATGAGCAACGGCAACGTCCGCGCCGTCAACACTGCGATCGCCGACATCCTCGAACAGCAGCGTCCGACGTTCGGTTCCATCCCCATGACGACCGGCCGGGCTCCCCGAATGCAGTCGCCGGTCGACGAGGCGGGCATCTGATGGCGAACTACGGTCGCGGCTTCAACTTCCAGATCGTCACCGTCAACGCGCGCGAGGTCGCCGACAGCTACTTCGACGTCGGCGAGGCGATCGCCGACCTGCGGCCCGCGTTCCGCGAGGCGTTCAGGCTTCTCGAGGCAGACGAGGTCGAGCACTTCGCCAAGATGCGCGGCCGGTACATCTTGACCGGCGCGACGATGCGCTCGCTGACTCGGCGCCGCGCGGCCGGGGCGATCCGCGAGGCGCACGGCACGAACGCCGCGTTCGGCACGCGCGTCCTACATGCGCACTACCTGACCAAGTCGCCCTACGACGTCGAGAACGACCAGGTCTCCAAGCACAACGGCCACGGCCGCTCCGCGGTGCTGGTGAGCAAGCCCGCGACGCGCAGGGCGATCGCCGACCTGGTCCTCGAGCACGTCGCCCGGCCCTTCGGAGACCGCTGATGGCGCTGAACCCGGTCGCCACCTGGGGCTCCAACCTCATCGAGACGGACATCGACCGCCTCGTGCTGGTGCAGCTGCGCATCTGGCTGCCCGACTACTTGACGCGCGTGGAGCGTGAGCGCGATCTGCCCGGCGGCCTGTTGGCCCGTCCGATGGCCGAGAGCTTCCAGAACGTGCTGGAAGACGACGAGTTCCCCGATGGCCGGCTGCCGGCGATCCTGGCGACGACCGCGCGCGCCGAGGACGTCGACAAGACCCTGGACGACGCGGGCGACGTTCGCTACGCGGCCGCCTTCAGGTGCCAGGTGTCGGTCGTGGTGCGCGGTCGAACGCCGGCCGAGACGCGGGAGGTTGCCGCGATCTTCTCCTCCTGCGTGCGCCGCATCCTGGTTCACCAGCAGCTTGACCTGCCCGGCGGTGGCGAGGTCCACTGGGCTCCCGGCGGCGGCATCGCGCCGGTCGCCGACCAGTCGGATCAGGGCAGGTTTCTCGCGGCAGGCGTCAACCACTTCGCCGTCTTCGCGGACGAAGTGGTCAGCGGGACGGGACCTGTCCAGCCGAGCGACGACAATCCCTACCCCGACCCGACCCCCGGTGGTGACTACGACCCACTGGCAGTCGTGCGCGAGGGCGGGGTCCACTTCACAGTCATCCCGAGGAGCTAGGTCATGCCGGTCGAGATCACCAACCGCACCGCACCGCCCCAGCAGAGCGTCCCGAACGCGATCGACTCGCTGTTCGTGCCGATGAAGACCACGTCGAGCGGCCTGCCGACCGACAAGCCGATCCGCTGTCGCTCGCTGGCCGACTACGTCGCGGCCGGCGGCACGCGGCAGATGAACACCGCGGTGTACGACGGCCTGGACGCTTTCTTCAAGGAGGGGGGGCACCAGGCGTACGCCTCGGGCGTCGTCAGCTGATCCTTGGCGTGCGACGGCTTGCGGCCCTTGTCGGTCAGCCGCGCAGGCTTCGGGACCTCGTTCAGACGCTCGTCGACGATGACGCCGGACGGGATGCGGCCGGTGCTGCGCCAGTCGGCCCAGGCGTACCAGCGCGGCTGCCGCTGGCGCTCGATCAGGGCCGGCGGCGTCAGCTGGCTACGCAGCTTGAACTCGACGAGCAGGTTGCGGCCGTCGGCGTGCCGCGTGAAGCCGTCCAGATAGCAGAGGAAGCGATAGCGCGTCGACGCGCGCCGGCCGCTGCGAGAGGGGATCGGGACGACGATCTCACCCTCGATCCGCTCGAGGCTCGGCAGCGGCTCGGCGGTCGAGGCGTAGTGGTCGAGCATCGCGATCAGCCGCGCCTCGGTGTCGGCGAACTGCGCCAGGTCGACCGGCAGGCCAAGGTCCTCCATGCGCTGCCGGTCCGCATCGAGGCTGGTGCGGATCGCGCGGTGCGCCTCCCACTGCGCCAGAAGCTCGCCGCCGTGGTGATGCCAGGCGGCGACGCCGGCACCCCAGGCGCGCCCCTCGCTGAGCAACGGGGCGGTCCGCTTCGGCTTGAGCGTGCTGCCGGCGAGCCGTCCGCCGTACTGGAAGTCCCAGCGGGCCCAGCAAGTGAGGGCAGTCTCGATCTCGCTGTAGGACAGCAGTCGCGGCTGTCGGTTCATCGCGTCCTCGGTCTCGGTCGGTCACGTCCCGTAGCGTGGTGTAAGACGGGCTCGGACGGACCGGGGTTGTAGGTCCGGCCACCGCGGCGCTCATCATCGTCGGACTTCTTCACGGTTCGACGAACAAGGAGGCCGGCGATGGCCG
>Ga0310833_100173_pt1 | contig 71839 bp, 60 predicted proteins | sample SM_ome_FD_201312 | JGI IMG/M metagenome (GOLD analysis project Ga0310833, IMG submission 201312) | Sorghum-adapted microbial communities enriched on stacked mutant (SM) sorghum from Joint BioEnergy Institute, Emeryville, California... ...
GCCAGGATGATCGCCAGAGAGCTGCCGAGCACCGACCAGGTGAACATCGGCATCTTCATCAGCTTCATGCCGGGCGCGCGCATTTTCAGAATCGTCACGATAAAGTTGATCCCGGTCATCAAGCTGCCGATACCCGATATCTGAATGCCCCAAATGTAGAAGTCTTGCCCGACGCCCGGATTGAACATCGTTCCCGACAGCGGCGGATAAGCGAGCCAGCCGGAATTCGGCGAACCGCCGATGACGAACGAGATGTTGAACAGCATCGCGCCCCAGAAGAACAGCCAGAAGCTAAGGGCGTTCAGGAACGGGAACGCGACGTCGCGCGCGCCGATCTGCAGCGGCACGACGAGGTTAAACAAGCCGAACATGAGCGGCATGGCCATAAACAGAATCATGATGACGCCGTGCGTCGTAAAAATTTCGTTATAGTGCTCCGGCGACAAAAACTCGTTGTTCGGAAACGCGAGCTGGGTCCGCATGAGCAGCGCGTCGACGCCGCCGCGGAACAGCATCAGCAGCGCGGCGATGACATACATGATCCCGATGCGCTTGTGGTCGACCGTCGTCAGCCACTCGGTCCACAGCCATTTCCACTTTTTGAAATACGTAAGCACGAACACGATCGCGGCCATCGTCAGCACAATGGCAACGTCGGCTCCGTAAATGAGCGGGTCCCCCGTCACGAAAAAGTCCGCGGCGAAGTCCTTAATATTTTGCCACATGGGATTCCCTCCTTTGCTTAGTCATGATGATGCGCATGTTCTTCGGAAGCCGTTGCCGTCCGGACCATCGCTTCCGAATGCTCCGAATGCCCGTGGCTTTCGCCCTTTTCGGACGAGGAGTCGGCGTGACCGCCGTGTCCGCCCGATCCGTACTTGACGACGATCCAATCGAACAGGCCGTCCGGGAACGAGGAGAAGAATTGCTTGTCGGAAACGCCCGGAAGCGCGAGCTTGTCGTAGCCTTCTTTGGTCAACGCGGGCGAGCTGTTTTTCACTTCTTGCACCCACTTGTCGAATTCGTCCTGCGAGGTCGCCTTCGCCACGAACCGCATCGCTCCGAAGTGCTCGCCGCTGAAGTTGGCGCCCGATCCGAAATATTCCCCGGGTTCGTCCGCGATCAGATGCAGCTTCATCTTCATTCCCGACATCGTATAAATTTGTCCGCCGAGCTGCGGAATCCAGAACGAGTTCATCGGCGCGTCGGACGTCAATTCGAAACGCACCGGCACGTTATCGGGAAACTGCAAATAGTTGACGGTAGCGATGCCCTGCTCCGGATAGAGGAACAGCCATTTCCAGTCGAGCGAAGCGACCTGGATCGTGATCGGCTCGGCCTCCGCCTTAAGCGGCTTGGAAGGCTCCAGCTTGTAAGTATAATGCGCGGTTATGCTTGCCAGCGCGATAATGACGACGAGCGGAATCCCCCACATGAACGCTTCGGCTTTCGTGTTGTGGGACCATTCCGGTTGGTAGTCGGTTTTTTGCTTGCGTTTGATCCGGTATTTCCAAGCGATCCAGAATGCCATGACGAGCGTAGGCACGACGACGATCAGGCACAGAACCGTTGAAATGATAATGAGATCAAGCTGTTCCTTGCCGACAGCCCCTTTCGGGTTGAGCACCCCCATCTTGTCGCCGCAGCCCGCCAGCATGAAAGCCATCGCAGCCAGCGATATCGTAGCGGCGAGGCGCCGATACCCTCTCTTCATATTAAACTCCCCTTTCCTCGCTGCCACTTTGACCGCCGACGGCAAAGATGGCCGTGTTTCTGATCGATCATCTCTGTTATACCAAAAAGTCTTGTGAAGTAGCGCACAGTTAACAAAGGCGTCATGGAACCGTCTCAATTTCGCAATAATTTGTTCACCGATTTGCCGTATGTCGAATTTTGGCCAAAAAAAGGGGTGAAGCCAGGCTTCAACCCCGATTGCCATGCCAATATATGCCGGTTTCCATCCGCCTTTTTTCACCGTTCAGCCGTTCGTCCTCCGTTCCGCGATTGCCTCCGCAAACCAAAAACGGCTCGCGCCGGGGGTTCTCCCGGCGCGAGCCGCCACTTCTCTGCCCAGGCGCAGCCGCGCCCGGCTTAAGCCAATTTCTTGGTCGGATCCGCGGAATTCTCCTTCGTCTCCTGCTTCTTCTGCATCAGAGGAGCCGCGACTCCGAAAATCAAAATCTGCAGGCCGCCGATCATAAAGCCGATCCCGATCATCAGGCCCAGATTCTTATCGTTGAATTCCGCAATGTTGATCGCAGAGCAAACGATGCCTAACGCAATGACCACCGCCGCAATCCATTTCAGCATTCTGGACATATCACGGTTATGCATGCGTATTCCTCCTCCCGTGCAAACGCTATCTGTGAATATTATATCACAAAAATGTGACAAAAACATGGAGTTGTGAATTTTTTTTGAACGGGAGGAGCCCGTTTTTTTGAATGCCGCAACTGGACGAATTCGAAGCCATCCGAGATTCCCCAGGCACCCCCTACTAAAGTCCAGGTCGCCTCTCCTTCCCCCGCAGGTTCGTGAAACGTCTTTTCTTGTGTACAATGGCAACATGAATACATGGATCGGGGGATTGGCACGTATGATGAAGAGAAGGTTGTACACCGCGTTCGGACTTATCCTGATCGCCATCGGCTGCGCGGCTTTATTTTATTTGTATTCCGGCACGACGTCGGAGGATTACCGCCACGAATGGAAGCTCGGCCCGGGCGAGCTCCGCGAACTTGCGATCCGAAGCCGGTCACAAGGCCTGAACGTGGAATTCGAAGCCGCCGGGCAAGGAGCCGACTCGATCGTGATGGAAGGCAAGGCCGAGCCGGAAACGGTTAAGCGGCTCTCCGAAGCGCAGATCCGGGACGGCCGGCTGGAACTCGACCTCGATCCGCGCGAGAGCTTTCGCTTCTTCGACTGGGGGAGTTGGAACGAGCGCCATCACGTAACCGTCCGGCTGTCCGATCCCGAAACGCTGGAAAAGCTTCAGCTGCGGGCCGATTCCGGCTCCATCCGGCTTGCAGGCGCCTCCGCCGGCTCCGCAGAGCTTTCGACCGATTCCGGAAGCATCCGGATTCAAAATTACAAAGGCGGACGGCTCGTTCTGAAATCGGATTCGGGAAGCGTCGAGGCGGAACGGATCGAGGCGGAGCTTGCGGTCTCCTCCGATTCCGGCCGCATCCGCGTTCAGCAGCTGACAGGCGAAAGCACGCTGTCCTCCGATTCCGGCAGCATCCAGCTGCGCAAGGCGGACACGTCGAGCGCCGAAATCCATTCGGATTCGGGAAGCGTGAAAGTATACTTGCCTGCAGCCTTTGACGGCTTCTACGAGTTGCAGTCCGATACCGGCTCCATTCGCGCGCCGGAACAGAAGGGCATCAGCCCTGAAGTCATCAAGGTGAAAACCGATACCGGAAGCATTCGCATCGAGCAGACCTAAATCTTTGGCGAAATCGGACAAACATCCGGAGGGATTCGATCATGAGCTCAGCGTGGAGCTATGCAGGAAGCGTCTGGTTGGCGATCATCGCGCTGGCCGGCTGGCTGGCCGCTTCGGGCGCGGCCGGGCTGCGGCACGGCGGGAGCGCCGGGCGCTTGCGGCGCAAAGCCCGAAAACCGTTGACCTGGAGCTTTTGGCTGCTGTTTGCCGTCTTCGGCATGACCGTCACGGCGATTGGGACCTGGAGATCTTCCGGATGGTCCGAAGCGCGGGACGCGATCGCGCTGCAACTGCTGCCGGTGCTGCTTCCCGTCATGTTCATTCTCGCCTTTTCCCTTCCGCGCATCGCCGCCCTGCGAAACGGCCCGTTGAAAGCCGCGAAGCAGGCGGACCGCGAGGTACGGGAACCCAGCCCCCAATCGCCCGCGGTGCACTCTCTCATCGTCTTCCCTTATCAGGCAGCCGTATTGGGCGCTTTGGCCTCGCTTTTCAATTCCATCTTGGCGCGTTCCGGCATTCGGCCGGACTGGACCCCCGTACTTGCCGCCGCTTGCCTGGCCGCCGCGCTGTACGCGGTCCAGCTGCGCAAACCGTACCGGTTCAGGCTCTCCGAAGTCCGCCTTGCCGAGCTTACGCCGCCGCTCCGGCGCGCGCTCGGGATTTTAACCGTTGCCGGCGCCACGATCGCCATGTGCGTATTGTACGGAGCCCGGTCGAGCCTTCTCCCGCCGCATTCGGCCGTCTCGAACGGGAGCGCGAAAAATTCGGAAATTTCATCCTCTCATTCCCCAATAATTCGCGATTTTTCACGATTTTACTGGCGATAATGGGCAATATATGAGAAAATCGACCTATATCGTCGAATTGGGGGCACAATCGTGGCAACGAGGCAGGAAGAAGTCATCGAGCTGTTCAACATGCTGCGGCGGTACAGCCGGATGTGGAAGCAGGAATGGTCTAAAGACAATCCGAAGGAGCTCTCTTTAAGCCAGGTTCAAACGTTGGACATTCTCGTTGCGGAAGGCCCGAAATCGAGCACCTATTTGTCCCAGACGCTGGGCGTGACTTCGGGCGGCATGACGGTGATTTCCGACAAGCTCGTCAAGATGGGCTTTGTAAGGCGGGTGGGCGACAGGAACGACCGCAGGGTCGTGCTGCTGGAAATTACCGAGGCAGGCGAAGCCGCGCTGAAAGAACTGCAGGAGAAAAGAGTCGCGCTGATGGAAAAGATGTTCGCTCCGCTGGACGCGGAGGAGATCCATCAGATGGTGGTGATTTACCGCAAGCTGTTGCGCACATGGGAAACGCGCGACAAATAAAGAGGATTCGTCCCGGCGCGCCGGAACCGAATCCTCTTTATTTGCTTATAGGCTACCACATGACATATCCGGGCGATTCCGAGCCGCCCGCGATCATGCCGATAAACGGGACGGTGTACGCCACCACGATCAGCACGGCCGACACCGCGATCCACAGGCCCCAGCGCTCGAACAGTCTGGGCGTCTTTTCGGCGTTGTCGTACACTTCACCGATCGGATACTCCGTTTTCCCCTTCGGCGATCTCAAAAGTCCGACGACGATCCGGATCAGCACCAGCAGACTGATGAACAAAATGATGCCGCCGACCGCCATCGCCGTATGATACGGCATCCACAGCACGGATTCCGGGCTGTCGTTGTACGTCGTATAATCCGTCCGCCGCGGGTTGCCAAGTAGGCCGGAGACGTGCATCGCACCGGACATGAACAGCATGCCGAGGCACCAAAGCACGGTTTGCGCGATGCCCAGCCGGTTCATGGCCGCCGTCAGGACGCGCCCCGTTACGGCCGGGATAAGCCAGTAGCCGATGCCGAAGAAGGTCAGCGCGACGCTTGTCGCCACCGTCAGGTGAAAATGGCCCGTCACCCATAGCGTATTGTGAACGACGGCGTTCATCTGGTTGCTGGCGTTGATGAGCCCGCCGGCTCCCGCCGGGATGAACACGAGCATGCCCATAAACGGGGCGAAGAAGCGGACGTCCTTCCAGGGCAGCTTGCGCACCCAGCCGAACAGGCCCCTCGCTCCCTTCGCCCGTCCGTTCAGCTCGAAGGTGGCGAACAGCGAGAACGCCGTAATGAGCGTCGGAACGACGACCATAAAGGTCAGCACCACCTGCAGGAATTTCCAGAAGGGCGAAATGCCCGGTTCCATGAGCTGGTGGTGGAAGCCGACCGGAATCGAGAACAGCAGCAGCAGAATGAACGACAGCCGGGCAAGGGCGTCGCTGTAAATTTTGCCGCCGATGATTTTCGGAATGATCACATACCAGCACATGTAAGCCGGCATCAGCCAGAAGTAAACGAGCGGATGCCCGAAATACCAGAACAGCGTGCGGCTGAGCAGGACGTTGATCGTATCGGTCCATCCGAACGACCACGGAATGAATTGAAGCAGCACGGTCGCCGCCACGCCGAGCGTCGCGATCTGCCACATCAGCATCGTGACGACCGCCATGAAGCCGAGCAGCGGCGTCAGCTTGCCTCCGTTCTCCTTTCTCCATTTGCGGTACTGAGCGAATACCCCGTAGCCGCTGATCCAGCTGCCGACCACGAGGAGCACGAGCGCGATATAAAAATACGGCGAGGCTTTGAGCGGAGCGTAGAACGTATAAAGCACGGTCGCTTTGTTCAGCAAAATCAGGATCGTGCCGAGAACCGTTCCGGCCCCCATGAGCGCGAAGCCGATCCAGCCCATGCTCCGGGAGGCTTCGCCGAGCTTTCCGCCCATCGTCCGGCTGATTGCCGAATACAGAAAACCGATGATGAAAAACGTCGTAAAGACCAGCGCCATCAGCACGCCGTGCGCCGTCAGCAGCTGGTAGTAGCCGATGCCGCCCGGCAGCGTGATCGAGCCGCTCCTCACCATGCCCTGCAGCATGCCGCAGACGCCCCCGAGCAAAAGCGCTCCGTAGGCGAACAGCAAATGGGCAAGCACGAGTTTGCCGTCTTTCCGGTCAAATGTCGAGTGCATAGTTTTCGTCCTTTCGGCCTGTTAAGTGACGATCAGCTTCGCGAACATCGACTGATGTCCGACGCCGCAATATTCATTGCATAAGATTAGGTACTCTCCCGGCTTGTCGAACGTGTAGGACAGATGGCTGACTTCCCCGGGAAGAACCATGAAGTTGACGGTCGTGCCCGGAATTTCGAAGCCGTGCACGACGTCGGAGCTGGTCGCGGTGAATTTCACGGTCGAGCCGGCGGGAATCTCGATCTTATCCGGATTGAAGCCGAACCCGTACGCGATCAGGACGGCTTCGTACTCTTTGTCCCCGGTTTGCGTCACGCCGGGCTTGTCGAAAGGCGCCGTTTCCTCGAGCCGGGTCGGATCGAGCGCATGCGCATGCGCGCTGCCCGGCGTTTGCATGCCCATCGCGAAAGCGGATACGCCGAGCATGATCAGAAACACCGCCAGCATCGACATGCCGAAAACAAGCCATATTTTTTCCAACCGATGAATGTGCATAGTGCGCTCCTCTCGCTTCCTCGCGATAGTCGGTTAACTTCTGTGAACGTACAGAATAAAAACGGACACCCAGGCCAGCGCGAGAAAGGCGCCGAGCAGCATGACGGAGACGAACGCTCCCTTGAGCGACGCCGGTTCCGGATTCGGAACGCCCGTCTCGGAACCGGCCGGTTGCGGTTTGTTGTCCGTTGTTGCAGGTTGCGCCATGTTCCTGCCTCCCTTCCCGATCGCGGATCATTCCACGATCAGCTTGCCGACCATGTCCGCATGGCCGGAACCGCACATCACGTCGCAATAAAATTTGAATTCTCCGGTCCGGTCGGCCGTGAACGTCACCGTCTTGCCGCCTTTGACGGTCTTGTCGTAGCCGTCGATTTTAAGCGAATGGTTGCCCTGCTCGTTCTCCAGCGTCAAGGCAATCGTCTCGCCCTTCGCGACCTTGATCTCCGTTTGGTCGAACTTGAAGTTGCTGGCCTTGACGGTGATCGCCTTCGTCGATCCGGCCGCGGCCGAAGACGCGGAAGACGCCGGTTGCGAGGAGGACGCCCCGCCCGCCTGGCCGCCTGCGTCACCTCCGCCGCAGGCGGTCAGCGCCAGCGCCGCCGCGATCATCCACCCTGTAAGCACACCCCAGCCTTTGGTCATTCCAATTCCCTCCAACATTGGATTGAATCGATTTCTGACCTCATCTTAAAAGCAACAAAGCCTCACCACTGTGACCGAAATCACAGCGGGAGGCCGGGAACGTGAACGTTTTGTGAAAAGCTGCACAAATCGGGTGTTGACGTCCGGCTGCCGCAGGCCGCAACGGAGGATTTCAAAGCACGGGAGCGGCGTTGAAGCGCATTGTGAGCCCGCTTTTGAACAAATGCCGAACATGGCGCCGTAAAGCTTGATTTTCCTTGAAAAAACGGCCGCGAGCACCGAATCTTTCCCCTGATTCCGATATGGCTGCCGCAAGGCTTCTTTGACATTGCTCTCCAGGCGTCGCATAATGTTAATGCATGATTTCGGGAACGTAAACATTGGCGTTGAAAAAAGCAGGCGATTCACCCGTACCGTCGGCCTGTTTTTTGGTTTGAGTTGGAATTGCCTTGCGGCTTACGCCCGATTCGGAAAGGAGAAAGGAAGGGTTTTTCATGTCGCTGCTTCCGCCTCACAAGCTGCTGCGGAACAAGCCGTTCGTTTTTTTTACGATTATCTTATTGCTGAAAAGCTGTTTGGCCTGGTTCGTCATCTTTGACGACGGCCCGTCCTGGCGGACGGTGCTTACCGAAATTCCGTTTTTCTGGATTCTGTTCTGCCTGATCGAATGGTTTTCCCGCAAGCATAAGCTGGCCTGGTATTTGCTGGTCAACCTGTTCATTACGGCGATCTTGTTTTCCGTCTTTATGTACTATAAATACTACGGCGTTATCGCCACTTACCACGCGCTCGAACAGGTCAATCAGGTGACGGCCGTCAGCAACAGCGTATTTTCCTTGATGGATCCTTATTACGTGCTGATTTTCATCGACGTCGTCATTTTGGGCATCATGCTGTTTTCTAGCAAAAAGGTTCAGAACTGGAAACGGATGAGCGCCCGCCGGGAAAACCGGAAAGTGATCGGCGCCTTGTTCACGCTGTCGGTCATTCTGTGCCTGTTCAACATTCTCCCGAACCGAGCCAGCATGAACGAACGGACGAAGGCCGAGGAGATGGGCATTCTCAACTACGAGCTGTACTCGATTCTCGACCAATCCGAGGAAGAGATCGTGGACAAGAAGGAGATTACCCAAGCGGCCATCGACAAGCTGAAAGGCGTGCAGCCGGTTCAGCACCCGTCCTTCTGGCAGGCGGCCAAGGGCAAAAACCTGATTATCATCCAACTGGAGTCGTTCCAGAACTTCCTGATCGGCCTGAAGATCGACGGTCAGGAAGTTACGCCGAACATGAACAAGCTGGCGAAGGAAAACTTCTATTTCTCGAACTTCTATCAAATGGTCGGCCAGGGCAATACGTCCGATGCCGAATATGTCGTGAACACTTCGCTCTATATTCCGCCGCACGGCGCGGCCACGATGAACTACGTGAAAAAGGCGCTGCCGAGCTTGCCGAAGCTGCTTGCCTCGCACGGTTACGATACGGCGACGTTCCATACCAACGTGGTGGAGTTCTGGAACCGCGGCGAACTGTACAAAGCGGTCGGCTTCGACCGGTACTACGACAAGGACTTTTTCGGAACGGAAGACGCCGTATTCTTCGGCGCGTCGGATGAAGTGCTGTACCGGAAAACGGCTCCGGAGCTGAAGAAGATGGACGATGCGGACCGGCCGTTCTACGCCCATGTCATCTCCATGACCGCGCATCATCCGTTTACGATTCCGGAAGACAAATATTACATGAAGCTGCCCGAACGGTTCGAAGGAACGTTTGTCGGCGACTACATCCGGGCGCAAAACTATGCCGACCATGCGCTGGGCGAATTTATCGACGAACTGAAGGCGAACGGCGTTTGGGACAACAGCGTAATCGTCATCTACGGGGACCATCTCGGTTTGCCGATTTACTCCCTGGACAACAACGAGAAGGCGCTGATGGAGGAAATTTACGGACGCCCTTACGGCTACACCGATATGATCAACATCCCGCTTATTGTGGCTTCGACGGGCATTACGTATCCGTCCGAATTCAAGCAAACGGGCGGTCAGGTCGACATTCTGCCGACGGTCGCCAACCTGCTGGGCGTCCCGCTGGACCAGCAAATTCACTTCGGCCAGGATCTGCTCAACTCGACGCAGAACCTGCTTCCGGAACGGTATTACTTGCCTTCCGGTTCGGTGATCGACGACAGCCACCTGTTCATTCCGGGCAGCGGCTACGACGACGGCGTGCACTACTCGCTTGAGGACAACTCCACCAGCGAAAGCGGCATTACCGAAGACCAGTACGAGCGCGCGCTGGAGCTTCTGCGGCTGTCCGACAGCTACGTGAAGCAGTTGCCGGACAAAGATCCTCCGGAACAATAACTTGCGCAAATAAGAAAACGGTTGGTCAGAACGAACAATACGTTCTGACCAACCGTTTTTTGTTGCCTTTTGCTCCGTTTCGCACCGCCCGTCAAGCGTTGTAGAACGTCTCCAGCTCGCGCGCCACTTCTTCCAGGGACGCGTTGACGACCTTTTGACGCTGCGGCTTGTCGAACAGCTTCGCGATCGCGTCGGGGAACGTCTGCTCGATCCCGCACAGCCGGATCGCCTCGTCGAATTTCGCAGGGTGCGCGGTGGCCAGCGAGATGCATACGACGCCGTCGCCGCCGCAGCGCTCCGCCGCGGCGACGCCGCAGGACGAATGTGGATCAAGCAGGTAGCCTTGCCCTTGCGCGTAATACTTTTTGATCGTCGCCAGGCACTCGTCTCCGTCTACGCCATAGGCGTCGAACTCGCTTTGCGCCCGGGAGAGAATATCGGAGCCGACCTCGATTTTCCCTTCGCGCTTGAACCCTTCCATCAACTCCGCCACTTTGGCCGGATTTTCGCCGAAAAGGTAATACAGGTAGCGTTCGAAGTTGCTGGCCACCTGAATGTCCATCGACGGGCTGTACGTGGTCTTGAAATCGCCCGGCTTGTAGAGGCCGCCGCGAATGAAGCGTTCCAGAATATTGTTCTCGTTGGTCGCGATAATCAGCTTGCGCACCGGCAGTCCCATCCGTTTGGCCAGATAGCCCGCGAAAATGTCGCCGAAGTTGCCCGTCGGCACGCTGAAATCGACCGTTTCCGCGCCCGTTTGTTTTTTCACTTGGAAATAAGCATAGAAATAATAGACCGTTTGGGCCAAAATCCGGACGAAATTGATCGAGTTGATCGCGCACAGGCGGTTTCTCGCTTTGAAGTCCAGGTCCGCAAACAGCTCCTTGATCAGGCCCTGGCAATCGTCGAAGTTGCCGTGGACGGACAGGTTGAGCACATTGTCGTCCTGAACGGTCGTCATCTGCAGCTCCTGCACTTTGCTGACCTTCTGATGCGGATGCAAAATGCAGATTTTGATGCCTTCCTTGCCCCGCACGCCCTCGATGGCGGACGCCCCGGTGTCGCCCGAAGTCGCCCCGAGAATATGGATTTGCAAATTGCGCTTGGCCGCTACATATGCGTACAACTGGCCCATAAACTGCAGGGCGATGTCCTTGAACGCAAAGGTCGGACCGTGGAACAGCTCCAGCAGATACAAGCTGTCGCTCAGCTTGCGCACCGGCGTGACTTCCGGATCGCGGAACGTGGAGTAGCTTGCTTCCGCCATCGCCTTCAGGTCGTCCTGCGGAATTTCGTCATTCGTATAATAGGAGAAAATATTCAACATGAGTTCCTTATAGCTCAGCGTTTCCCATTCCTTCAGCTTCGCTGCGGGAACGACGGGGATTTCCTCCGGAACGAGCAGGCCTCCGTCATCGCCGAGCCCCATCAGAAACGCGTCGACGAACCCGATCTTCCCGACTTTGCCGCGGGTACTGATATAGCGCATGATTGGTCCTCCTTATATGCATAAACAAAGCCGGCTCTGCCATTCGCTTTGCCGTAAAATCATGGGGGAATCCACTTTATTATCGCTTAACGGCGGGCTTGAATCAATGATTTTCAGCGCCATTGCGCAAGATATCCAGGCTGATGTCCGCCATCGTCACCTTGGCCAGCTCGCCTTCCATAGCGGCTTGCGCCCGGCGGAACGCGGTCTCCAGCGCGCCCTGGATATTGCGGCCGACCGGACATTCCGGGTTCGGATTCTCGTGCATGGCGAACAAGCCCTCCTGCTCCCCCTGCACGGCCCTGTAGACGTCGAGCAGCGTAATCTCGCTCATGGGCCGCGCCAGCTTCGCTCCCGCCACGCCCGCGCTCGTGCGGACCAGGCCGGCTTTGTTCAGCATGCCCATAATACGCCGGATCACCACCGGATTGGTGTTGACGCTGCCCGCGATCATCTCCGACGTCAGCCGGCTATCCTTGAACATATCGAGCAGCGACAAAATATGAGCCGCGACGGCAAAACGGCTGCTGATCGTCATCGTTGCCACCTCCAGTTGCCGCAGCTTTAGCGCGCCTTATGTCACGTAAGCCGCGCTTCGGGTCGGTCAGGCTTCCTCGACCGACAGCTTTGCGTGCGCGGCGCCGGCGCGCTCGCGCGCTTTCTCCACCGTCTCCGCCGTCGCCAGCGCGACAGCCACGCGGCGGCCTGCTTTCGTGACGGGCTTGCCGAATATCCGAAGCTGCGTATCCTCAACCGCGAGCGCCTCTTCGGCTCCCGTGATCCGGTATTCGCCAAGCTCGCGCGCCGCCTTGAGCGGACGGCTCGCCCCGCAGGACACCAGCTTGATCTCCGGAATCGGCAGCCCGAGAATGGCCCGCACGTGCAGCGCAAATTCGGACAGGTTCTGGCTGACCAGCGTGACCAGCCCGGTATCGTGCGGACGCGGCGACACTTCGCTGAAATACACCTTATCCCCGGCCAGGAACAACTCCACGCCGAACAGCCCCGCTCCGCCCAGCTCGTCCGTGATGGCGCGGGCGATGCGCTTGGCTTCCTCAAGCTGCCCTTCGGTCATGGCATGCGGCTGCCACGATTCGATATAGTCCCCGTCCTGCTGAATATGGCCGATCGGGGCGCAGAACTGCGTTCCGTTCACGGAGCGGACGGTCAACAGCGTAATTTCCGAATCGAAGCGGATAAATTCCTCCACGATCACCCGGCCCTGCTGAACCCGGCCTCCCTCCATCGCGATGCGCCAGCTGTTTGCGATTTCGGCTTCGGAACGGCAGACGCTCTGGCCCTTGCCGGAGGAACTCATCAGCGGCTTGACGACGCACGGAAATCCCATCTCGCGCACGGCGGCGGCAAACTCCTCGTACGTGTCGGCAAAACGGTAACGGGCCGTCGGCAGCCCGAGCTTCTCCGCAGCCAGCCGCCGGATGCCTTCGCGGTCCATCGTCAGCCGGGCCGCGCGGGCGGTCGGAATCACGCGATAACCCTCTTCCTCAAGCTTGACCAGCTCCGCCGTCGCAATCGCTTCGATCTCCGGCACGATCAAATCCGGCTTCTCCTTTTCCACCAGTTCGCGCAGCGCTTTCGCGTTCAGCATGTCGATGACGTAGCTGCGGTCCGCCACATGCATGGCCGGCGCCCCTTCGTAACGGTCTACCGCCACCGTCTCGACGCCCAGCCTCTGCGCTTCGATGATCACTTCCTTGCCCAGTTCCCCCGAACCGAGCATAAGCAGCTTCTTTGTATGATACACCCCGCGTCAGCCCCCCGCTTTAGGTTTTGTCGAATCCATTATACACGAAAACGGGCCGGCGCTTGGGTGCGATCGGCAGCGGAAGAATTTTTCATGCCAAACAAGCCGGCCAACGCGGACCGGCTTCGCACGGGTATGAACGCCCCGCATTTCACCCATCCTAAGAAGAGGATCGGAGGTGATCAACGATGGCCAAGGATGTGCTTTGCGAAGTGAATTCCTGCAAATATTGGGCAGCCGGCAACCAATGCGCCGCTTCCTCGATCTATGTCGTCAGCAATCGAGGGAAGGAAGCGCGCAATTCCGAAGAGACCGACTGCAAAACGTTCGAGCCGAAGCTTTAATTCCATGACGGCACGGGCCATGCGGCGCCGGCCTCGCAATCCGAAGCCCAGAAGCAGCCAAACCTGCTTTTGGGCTTTTCGGCTTCTTTTTGCATTATGCCCGTCGATGAGAATAATTATCACGAAAGGAATCAATCTTTTTGTCTCTGACAACATTTCTGACATAAAAATGATGTTTTTCGTTTAATGTCATCTATTTTTACATTATAATACAGACAAAAGGCATACGTTACGTTCAAATGGGAGGGGAACCGGATGAGGCTGCTGCTGTTGAAACATTTCTCGTTCGACGACGAGAGCGCGATTATCCGCTGGGCCGAAGCGAAACGCTTTCCGTATGCGGTCATGGACCCCTCGGGCGGAGGGCCTTTTCCCGACATGGCCGCATTCGATCTGCTGATCGTGATGGGCGGTCCGATGAGCGTATACGAGGAATCGAAGTATCCCTGGCTCCGACCGGAGAAGACGTTCATCCGCCAGGCCATCGCTTCGGGCAAAGCCATTCTCGGCATCTGCCTGGGCGGACAAATGCTCGCCGAGCTGCTGGGCGGACGGGTATACCGCAACAAGCAAAAAGAAATCGGCTTTCACCCCATCGAGCGCACGGACAAGACGCATCCGCTTCTCGATGGGCTGCCGAACCGCTTTTATTCCTTTCAGTGGCACGGGGACGCGTTCGATTTGCCGGCGGGAGCCGTTCGGCTCGCCTTCAGCGAAGCCTGCGCGAACCAGGCCTTCGCTTTCGGCCCGCATATCCTCGGCCTGCAATTTCACCTGGAAACGACGGCCGCCTGCATGGAAGCGATGCTTAAGAGGTGGTCGGACCAAATCCGGCCCGCTCCCTTTATTCAAACCGCCGAACAAATCCGCGCGCAGGCCGAACGGATCGAAGCTTCACACCGGATGCTGCACCGGATCCTGGACGCCTTTGACCGGTTGAACCGGCAGCATCAGGCGAACTTGCCGTTGCGGTAATCCTCGTAGGCCTGAACGATTTCCTCGTACGTATTCATGACAAACGGACCTTGGGCGACGACCGGTTCGCGCAAAGGCTGGCCGGCGTACAGCAGCGCGCGAAGCTTCGTGACGGCCGTCAGTTCGATTTCGCTGCGTTCATGGCCTTCGGCGGAATCGAGAAACAGCACGCTTCGCGTCTCGCCCTTCGTGCCGTCGCGGCCGAATCGCCCTTCTCCTTCCAGCACGAACAGAAAGCCGTTGTACGCCCCCGGCAGCTCCTGCTTCACCTTCGCTCCCGGTTCCAGCGTAAATTCGACCATCGTCACCGGGACAATATTCCGCGTAGCCGCCTTCGCCTCGCCGGACGAACCGGAGAAGACGCGAATCGTCGCCCCCGGCTCGGAGCGGACCGCCATATCGGCGCTGCGCAAATTTTGATAATAGGGCTCCGTCATCTTATGCGCTCGCGGCAGGTTCACCCAAAGCTGCAGCGAATGCACCATCTCTCCGGGCGCCGGGTCTTCCTTGTGAATCACGCCGCGGCCGGCCGTCATCCACTGGGCGTCGCCAGGTAACAGGTAATCGATTTGATTCGTTTTGGTGTCGAAATGCTCCAGCTTGCCCTCCATCACATAGGTGACCGTCTCGATCCCCCGGTGGGGATGGAGATCGAAGGAACCGCGCCGGAACCAGTCCTCGGCCAAAAACAGGAACGGATCGTGCTCTTCCCAAAGGCCCGGCTCCAGGATATAGCTGTTGCGATGCCCCGGACCGACCTGCTGGATTGGCGCTGTCCGGACTTTGCGAATGCCGCGCGCGTACGCGCCTTGTTCGTGATGCTGAGCCATTTTGCGTTTCCCTCCCGCTTGAACGTCTTACCCGAAGTATAGTCCTTAAACTAACTTATTTCAAGTATATATATTTTTTAATGTTTGACTTGACAAAAATAGCCCGCCCATGCGGGCAGGCTCAGCAGGCTCAGGCTTTCTGCGCAACGCAGACCGGCGGCTTCTCGTCTTAGCCGATCACGTACAGCCGGCTCGTCTCTTCCCACAGCTCGCCGGGCTCCAGGCCGATCAGGCCGATGTCCTCGGCCGGCAGATCGACGTTCGGCGCGTTGACCAGATTCACTTGCGGCTCGGGGCAGAAAAAGCCGCCCTTCGCGCCGTCGTTCCAGATCATCCATTGCTTGTACGCGGTTCCCGCATCGTACACCAGCTTGACCCCGGCGCGCGTGTCCGTCAATTCCATCCGGTTGCGGCCGTCCTGGGGCTGCGCGGTGTAATGGTTGTCCATCGCCTCGAAGAACGGCGACTGCGCGCCTTCGCGCATCCGCTGCTCTCCCTCGGACAGCGGCAGCAGCCGGCCCGTCGGGAGCATGCGCTCGTCCATTTCCCAACGCTGGCCGATGGTCAGCTTCAGCCGCATATCCTCGCTCGTGCTTCCCGGAGCAAAAGGCGCATTGACGGCGGTATGGAACGCCAGAAGGCAGGGCATCCGCTCCGTCCCTTCGTTGCGCACCCACACCCGCTGGCGAAGCCCCTCGTCCGACAGCGCATATTCAAGCTTGACGGTAAAAACAAAGGGCAAGTACCGGTATATCGGGTGCGACGCGTCCACCTTCAGCGCCAGCGTCACGCGGCTTTCGGCATCGTCGGCGCCGAAGCGCTCGACGCGCCAGGCCGCCGTGTGCAAAAAGCCGTGCAGATGGTTGCCCCGCTCCGTCTCGTTCACCGGAAACTGCAGCAGCTTGCCGTTCCACGGAAACTTGCCCCCGTCGTACCGGTTCGGCGGGAACAGGATCGGAATGCCGTGCACGCCCGGATTTTTCCGGAACGCTTCCATTCCGTCCGCCCCCGGCTCGCGAAGAAAGTTGTATCCCCGCTCCGTATCGCGGAAAGCGATCAGGTTGGCGCCGATGCCGGGCAGCACCGCCGCTTCGTACGGCCCCGACCGCAGCCAGACCGCAGGTTCGCCGTGATAGGTTCCTTCGTAAGCTTGATTCGCCATTGCTCAAACGTCCTCCCCGTAAGCTTATAGGCTTGTACGTACATCTTTTCCTAGAATAGCATATCGGCCGCGAAAAGAGGACGTTTACATTGGAAATTCCGTCAATTTCGAACGAGCGTCAAAGCCACTTGAATCCGTACCGCTCCAGCATCCGGTTCGCCGCCTCCGGACCGTCGGTTCCCGCCGCGTAGACATGAAGCGGAACCCGGTCGTCCTCGAACGCCTCCAAAATCGGGGCGAGCCATCGCCACGACGCCTCGATCTCCGGCCATTTGGCAAAAAAGGAAGCATCGCCGCTGAGCGCGTCGTGCAGCAGCCGTTCGTAGGCTTCCGGCAATTCGCCTTCCGGAATGGAATAACGAAGCCGCGTCTCGGCCGCCCCGCCGTCCGCACCGGTCAGATTAAGCTGCAGCTCGACGCTTTCCTCAGGCTGTATCCGCACCGCCAAATAATTGCGCTTCGGCTCCCCATGCGAATATTTCTCCAATGGATCGCGGAACTCGACGATGATGCGGGTCGACTTCTCGCTCATTCTTTTGCCCGTGCGGATAAAGAAAGGCACGCCGCCCCATACCGGGTCGTCCAGCTCCAAGCGGGCAGCAAAAAACGTGTCCGTACGGGACCCGGCCGCGACCCCCGGCTCGTCCAGGTAGCCCGGCACCTTCCGTCCTTCCAGCTCGCCCGGCCCGTACTGCCCCCGCACGACGAAGTTAGCGGCGTCCTGGGCCTGGATCGGGATCGCCGATTCGAGTATGCGCTGTTTGTCATACACATCCGAGTGCATCGCGGTCATCATCAGAAGCTGAAGCATATGGTTCTGGAACATGTCGCGGACGGCGCCCGCGCGGTCGTAGTAGCCCGCCCGCTCCCCGACGCCGAGCGTTTCGCTGGCGGTGATCTGGACGTTGGCCACGTAGCGGTTGTTCAAGACCGCCTTCAGCACCGGGTTGGCCGAGATGAAGGCCTGCAAATTCTGCACCATCGGCTTGCCGAGATAATGGTCCACGTAGCGGATATCCTCCGCGGGAAAAGCCTCCAGCAGCGAACGGTTCAGCTCCCGGGCGGAGGCCAGGTCGCGCCCGAACGGCTTTTCGACCGCAAGCCGCTTCCAGCCGGGACCGCCGGTCAGCCCGCTTTCCTTCAGCAAACGCGCGATCGAGGCGAACCAGTCCGGCGAGACGGACAAGTAAAACAGCCGGTTCCCGGGAATGCCGGCTTGGCGCTCCAGCCCTTCGACCCGGTCGAGCAGCCGCTTGTAATCCTCCGCCCGGTCGGCCTCCAGGATTTGATAATGGACGAGCCGCAAAAATTCGGCTTGCGCCGCCGAATCGTCCGCGCCGCGCCGGGAAAAGCGCGCGAGCGCCTCCTTCACGCGGCCGCGGAATTGCTCTTCCGAAAACGGCTTGCGCCCCAGTCCCACGATGGCGAACCCGCGCGGCAGCTTGCCTTCCAGATGAAGATTATATAAGGCGGGGAACAGCTTGCGGTGCGCCAAATCCCCCGTCGCTCCGAACAAAACGAAAACCGACGAATCCATGAATGGTTCCTCCCTTCGAACAAAAACGGTCCGGCAGGACCGCGGCCCATGCGGCTTCGCGCCCGCGGCCGCACTTGTCTATGCCGATCATAACAAGCTGCCGGATGTTTCGCATGAAGGGTTGATGAAGAACGGATGAAGAGTTCATGAACGCGGCAAGCGCTGCATATAAATACGGCGGGGAGCGCCGCCTAGCGGGCGTAGCGCTCCCCGTTTTTTTTCAAATATAACACGAAATCTCGACAAGGTTATCATCCGGGCCGCGAATGTAAACCGATTCGATCGGTCCCGGCGCGACGCTTCCATATCCTTAACGGTCAGCACAAAATGATCCAAACGCTCGAGCTTTATGTTTTCGCCTCTTCTACTCATTTATGTTTTTCTTGTATGCCTGCTCCAACCCGTGCCAGATCCATAAGCCGAATAGGATTCCCACCAAGGGGAACAGGACCAGGGAAGCGGCAAGCAACGAAAAAAAGGACTGGTCAAACCGAACGCTGGAATTCTCCAAAAACGAGCTGACAAAGGGGAACAAGACGCCGCACGGAAGGCCCCATCCTATGACGCCATGATGCAGGATGAATTTCTTTTTTCCTTTTTTCCGGATTTCCTCCCACTTCTTGAACTGGCGCGCTTTCATCCTTATCCTCCTCCGTATCCGGAAATTCCGAAGCCGGATGCACGATCAATCGCTCCTTAAACCGATGAATAGTGCCCGCTTTGCGGAAAGCGCGTCTCCGGAGCCCTAGGCCTCCGTCCCGCGCTCGATGACGCCGTACAGGTACAGGTCGTAAAATTTTTGGGCGAGATCCTTCATGCTCATGCTCTCCGGCAGCATCGGGGCGTCGGCGAACGATTTGCGGACGAGCAGCGTGTAGATGAGCAGCACGTCCGGATCGACGTCCACGCGGACAATGCCGTCGACTTTGGCCATGCGGATCAGATCGTGGAACAGCGGAACGATGACGCCTTGCCAGCGGTCGTCCATCCGGCGGACGAGGTCCGGATAATCCTGCATCCGGACGCCGTTCGGACCGATGAACCCGTACACTACACGCATAGCGACACCCTGAAGACGATCGACCTGCGGCGGGCGGGTCTAATGGAATCGGCACGCTACACCGCAACCGATCTGTGGTCGGGCGCCCGGACGGCCGTCGGCCGCGAATGGACGGTCCGGCTTGGCCCGGCACAGTCCGCGATTTTCAAATTGACGGCAAAGTGACTGCCCGAAGACCGCCGAGGACCAGGCAATAAAGCAAGTCAAAAAAAATCGCCCCGAATCTCCAACATGGAGGCTTCGGGGCGATTGCATTATCCCTTGACCGAACCGGCGGCGATTCCTTCCACGATCCGGTCGCTTAAGAACAGGTACGCGACGAGGATCGGCAGGATGCTGATCATCAGCGTAGCGCCGATCGCACCCCAGTCGGTCGTATATTGGCCGACGAAGTTCTGGACGCCGACCGTCAGCGTCTTGTTCGTGTCCGAACTGATGAACGTGTTGACGAAGATGAATTCGTTCCAGTTGTAGATCAGGTTGATGATCGTCGTTGTCGCGAGCACGGAAGCGGTCATGGGCAGGATGATCCGGAAAAACATCCGGTTGACCGAGCAGCCGTCGATGATCGCCGCCTCCTCCACTTCCCGCGGCAACGCATAATAGAAGCCGAGCAAAATCATGATCGTAATCGGCATATTAAACGCGACGTACGACAGGATGAGCGACAACGGGCGATCCGTCAGGCCGAGCTCGCTGAACATGCTGAACAACGGAATGAGGGTGGAATGGACCGGAATCATCATCGCGACCATGAAGAGGCCGAGCACGAAAGCGCGTCCTTTCCATTTCATCCGCGTCAGGGCGAACGTCACCAGGCTTCCCAGCAGGACGGTGATCACGGTCGCGACGACCGTAATCCAGACGCTGTTCAGGAAGTAGACGCCGATATTGCCCGCGTTCCATACTTTCGCGTAGTTTTCCCAATGCGGATTGAGAGGCGGCGACAGCGCCGGCTGATCGAATACCTCCTGGTTGTTTTTTAACGAGAAAAACAGCAGCCATACCAGCGGAAGCAACTGCAGCACGGCCACGGCGACCAGCACGACGTAGAGCAGCGCGTAACCGAACTTGCGTCCGATCTCCGGCCTTGCTGCGGGCATGCTGTTGTATTGAAGGCGCCCCGCGTCTCCGATCGTCATGATGCGTTCCTCCTTACGAGTATTGTATCGTGTCTTTGGCGGCGGTCAGCTTGCGGATGACCCAGGTAACGAGGAGGCAGATGACGAGCAGGAAAAAGCTGATGGCACTTCCGTAGCCGAAATCGTAAGCTCTGAACGCCTCGTGATACATGTAAGAGGCCATCACTTCGCTCGCGCCGTTCGGACCGCCGTCCGTCATGACGAAGATCAGGTCGAAATATTTCAAGGACCCGACGGCCGCCAGGACGATCGTGACCTTCACGACCTCCATCACGAGCGGAAGCTTGATCTTCCAGGCGATTTGCAGCGCGTTCGCGCCGTCGATCTTCGCCGCTTCTTCCAGCGAAGACGGAATGTTTTTTAATGCGGCATAGTAAATGAGAATGTAAAACCCTGCGTACTGCCACAAGATCGGAATGAACAAGGCATACAGCACGATCGAAGGCTCGGCAAGCCATGCGGGCGGATTGTCGATTCCAATGGAAACAAGCAAGCTGTTCAGGATGCCGTTCGTCGGATGATAAACCCGAAGCCACAGCTGGGCGATGGCCACCGACGACAACAGCATCGGGATCAGGTAAATTTTGCGGAACAGATTCGCCCCCTTGATCCGGGCGGCCAGCACCATCGCGACGATCAGATACAGAATCAGGCTAAGCACCGAGAAGATCGCCAGCAGGCAAGAATGCCCCGCGCTGCTCCAGAATGCCTTGTCTTGCATCAACGTTTTGTAATGGCCCAGACCGATGAACGTCATCGCGCCGATGCCGTTCCATTCGTGCAAGCCGTAAAAGGCGGTCAGGACGATCGGGATATAGACGATCGCCAATATCAGAAGCAGGGCAGGCAGCACATACAGCGCAATCATTTTCTTGTTCGACAATACTTTATCCAAAGCGGCTGCACCCTTTCCGAATGAATCAGGGGATGGCGGCCCGATCCGGTCGAATCGTCCGCCTCCCCTTTATCGATGCCAGAGAACCGTCAGTTTCCTTTGGAGATGGCCGCCGTATGCTCTTGGGCGAACTTCTCCGGCGTCACGGCTTTGCCGAAGAGCGCCTGAATCATGTTCAGATGGGTTTCGGCGGCATTCGGTTTCATTTGGACATCCGCGAACAACGTAATGCTGCTCGCCTTGTTCATCTCGTTAAACAGATCGATATACAGCTGCGGCAGATCCATCGTGGACGTATCGACCTTCGTCGCCGGGATGACGCCCGCGCCGGTGACGGATTGCTCGCCCCATTTGGTCACGAAGTATTCGACGAACTTTTTCGCTTCTTCTTTGACCTTCGAATTTTCCGATACGAACAAGCCAACGCCCGGACCGCCGACCCAGCTGTTGATGTCGCCTTTCCCGCCTTCGACCGTCGGGAATTTGAAGAAGCCTACGCTGTCGCGGAACGATTTCGGAATCTCTTCGTTGGTCGTGAAATTCGGAAGCTCCCACGTGCCCATCAGGTACATCGCCGCTTTGCCGTTCAGGAATTCCGATTTCGCTTCTTCGTTGGACAGCCCGTTGAAGCCTTTCACAAACGCATTGCTGTCGACAAGCGCTTGCACTTCTTTGGCCGCTTTCACGAGGCCTTCGTCTTCGAACGAACCGGAACCGCTGATCGCGTCGGCCAGCACTTTTTGTCCCGCGATGCGGTCTGCCAGGTACATGTACCAGAGGGAACCGGTCCAGCGGTCCTTGTTGCCCAGCGCGATCGGCGCGATGCCTTTGTCGGACAGCGTTTTCACGATTTGCTTGAATTGTTCGTACGTTTGCGGAACCTGCAAGCCGTTTTGCTCGAAAATGGTCTTGTTGTAGTAGACCGGAGCGATGTTGAATTCCAGCGGAAGCGCATACGTTTTGCCGTTAATCGCGTAAGCTTCGGTGGTTCCAGCGACGAATTTGCCGTTCAGCTCGCCCGTCAGCAGGTCGTCAAGCGGCGTAAACAGCTTGCCGTCCACGTACGGCTGCAGGAATCCGGCCGCCCAAGTCACGCCTACATCCGGCAAATTGTTCGACGAGCCCAGCACTTTCAGCTTGTTTTTGTACTGCTCGTTGTCCAGCACTTCCTGCTTGATCGTGACGTTCGGATGCTCGTTTTGGTACGCTTCGATAATCTGGTTGACGATCTTGTTCTGCCCTGCGGAGACGCCTTCCGGCCACAGATGCATGAACTGGATCGTAACCTTGTCTCCGCCGGCATCCTTGCTGCCGCTGGGTTCCGCGGCGTTCTGGCCGGCATCGTTTTTTCCGCAGCCAGCGAGAACAAGACCCAGGGTAAGCGTCAAAGCCATCGTCGTTGTCCATTTCCGCTTGAACACGTTTACAACCCCTTTTCCGTTGAAGAATTTGTTTTTGTAATCGCTTTAATGACATGCTATCACCGGATCGGGTTTGGTTGAAGGTCACGGGGATTGGGACGATGACCACTTTTATTGGATTTTTTCCTCGGAATCGGCCAGGTTTTGACGATACTGCCCCGGGCTGACCGACTCCAGGGAACGGAAGACTTTCGCGAAATATTTCGCCGACTGATAGCCGACGCGCTCGGCGATCTCCTGAATCGGCAGACGGGTGCCCGCCAGCAGCTCCTTGGCCCGCTGCACCCGCCTGCGGGTCAAGTAATCGCTGAACGTAAGGCCGGTCTGTTCCTTGAACAGCACGCTGAAATAGCTGGCGTTCAGATGCAGGCGATCCGCCACTTCGCGCAGCGACACCGGCTCCGCCAGATGCTCGTCCAGATAGCGGATCGCTTCGCGCACGAAGGTGCCGTGCTTTAGCTCCTGTTCTCCCGCTTCGATCAGCTTCGGATCGACGAGCTTCTCCATCCGCTCGATCCGATGCAGCTCTTCCTGCCTCTTGAGCGCGCGCTCGATGGCCTGAACCAGCTTGGACTTGTCGATCGGTTTCAGCAAATATTCGACGACGCCAAGCTGAAGCGCCTTATGCGCGTAGTCGAATTCGGGATAGCCGGAGATGACGACGACGACCGGCGGATGCGGCATGCCGCTTAGCGTTTCCACCAGATCAAGACCGCCGATCTCCGGCATCCGAATGTCGGTGATGAGCAGATGGGCTTCGTTCTCTTTCAGCCAGGCAAGCGCCTCGACGCCGCTCGACGCCGTTTCGATCCGGTAACGGCCGAGCGACCATGCCTCCAGCGTCTTGCGGATGCCCTGTCTCGTTCTGGGCTCATCATCTACGATCAGAATCGTCTTCATGCGGCATTCCCCCCCGAGTTTCGTTTGGGATCTCGAAGCTGAACGTGGCGCCCTGACCCTCCGTGCTGCAAATGTTCAGGCCGCTCGCCCGCCCTTCGTAATAAAGCTGCAGTCTGCGCTGGACGTTGACAATGCCGACGCCCGCGCCCCTGCCGGAGAACGAGCGGCCCTGCTCCATCGCTTCGCGCAGCGAGCGAAGCGTCGCTTCGTCGATGCCGGGCCCGTCGTCGCTGACCGACACGACGGTATATCCCGGCCGGGACGAAGCGCAGGCGCGCAGAATGACCGTTCCCGGCCCGACGCGCTGCTCTACGCCGTGCAGAATCGCGTTTTCCACCAAAGGCTGGATGAGCAGCTTCGGGGTCGGCACCCGGCGGCTCTCCTCGTCGGCTTCGATCCGCCAGGACAAGCGATCGACCATGCGCATCTCCATGATCTGCAGATAACGCTCGGCATGATCGAGCTCGTCCCCGAGCGTCACCCACTCGTCCTCGTCCGGACGGCCGATCACGTAGCGGAACAGGCCGGACATGGCGACGACGATGCGCGCCAGCTCTTCCTCCCCTTTATCCTCCAGCGCCCAATAGAACGCTTCCAACGTATTGAACAGAAAGTGCGGATTGATCTGCGCCTGCAGCGCTTTCAGCTCGGTGCGGCTCTGGTTGATCTCTTTCTGGTAAACGACTTCGATCAGCTCGTTCAAATGCGCGACCATCCGATTGTACGTGTGATTGAGTTCGTTGATCTCGACCGTGGAAGACGTGCTCGGATTCGGCCTCAGCGTGCCGAGCCGGGCGCCGCGCATCGCCTTGATCAGGTTGAGGATCGGCCGCGTGATCATCGTCGACAGAATGAACGCGAGAATCAGAAACAGCAGGCCGCCTACGGCGCCGGACACGATAACGGCGGCGCGAAGCACGGAGATGCCTTCGGTCGTATAATCGACCGGCGTCAGGATGGCGAGCGTCCAGCCGGTCGTCTCCGACCGCTCCCGGACCGCGATATACTTCTCTCCGGCGACGGTGACGTATCGGCCCGTCCCGTTGCGAATCGCCTCCGCCCCTTCGGCGGACGGGAAATCGGACGAGATCGTGCGGCCCGCTTCGTCCAGCAGCATCATCGATTCCCGGGCGGAGGGATCGCGGTCCGCCGACGAATCGGCAAGGCCGAAATAACTCCGATCGATGCGAACGGTCAAATAGCCGCCATGCGAAAAAGAGCGTTCGACAAGCCGGACCCGGCGGATGGCGACGACGACGTCCGTATCGTTCGGATCGAGCCCAAGCCAGACCAGCCGTCCCTGCTCTTGATCCGCTCTGGCGATCCATTCGGCCGGCACCCGGCTGTTCAAACTCGCGTCGTCGAGCGGGAACAGCCTTCGGTAATCGGTCGTGTACAGCTCGAGCGAACGGATGCCCGTCGCATACGCCTGATAGTTTCCGGCAACCTGCTGCAGCGACTGGCGCTCTTCGAAGCTCGCCCGCCTCCCCTCGGTCTCCCGAGCGAGAAGCCGCTGCACGGACACATTCGTGGCCACCTGCGTCGTCAACGTATCGATCTGTCCCAGCAGCGCCTCCAGCTTGCCCGTCGCCTGAATGGCGGTCTGCTGAATATGCCGTTCGGCGCTGTTGCGCAGCAGAACCGACACCCTGTCGTAAGTGAAAATCCCGGCCGTCGCCAGCACGATCAGCATCACGAGCATAAAGCCGGTAAAAATCTGATTCCGCAACGTATTGATCCGTCCGAGCTTCATCCAACTCTCCCCCGCCCTTCGGTCGCTGCCGCTTTGCTTTTATCGCTTGATTCCGGTATGGAACCCGAATGATGAAATCCGAAAAAAGAAAGCGCTACCGCAAATGCCGGGCAAATGACCCGATTCAGTATAACTTAACCTTGGCCGGCGGGATTTTGTCAACTGGTTTGATCCAGCAATTCAAGGATATAACGGATGAGATTAAATAAAATAGTTTATATGTAAACGAAAATGAAACAATGGTTAATGTCCACGAATACCAAGGAAAGTTGACAGTTTATAACAACAAGGAATAGAATAATTTTGTTTCCTGGTAAACGATTATTTTGCACAGAAGAAAGATGAGCGATAAATCCGAAGGGAGCGCGAGCACCATGACCGATCTGGCAAAAGAGATGATATACGAAATGTATATCCGGCTGTTGCATCTTAACGAACAGAAGGCGGATACGGAGCTTCAGGATTTTTTTAATCAGGCGACAGGAGAACAATTAAAGATTCTCCCCAGAAATATGACCAGTATTCATGTCATCGCGTGTATCGGCCGGCATGAACCCATCAACAACATGGCCATCGCCAAAAAAATGAATCTGTCCAAGGCCAATATTACAAAAATTACCGCAAAATTGTCGGAAGCGGACCTGATCAAACGCCTTCAATTGACGGACAACAAGAAAGAAGTGTATTTTCGGCTGACTCCGAAAGGAAAGCAAGTATTTGAACTGCACGAAGCGGTTCATAAGCGGAAAGAGCAGCAGTTTTACCTTTTCCTTAACAGCTTTACGGATCAGGAGCAGGATGTCATTTTAACATTTCTCCGAGCTCTGACCGCCCGAATTACGGAGGAACTGGCGGAAAGGCAGGGGACCCAGGATGAGGAGCGTTAAAGGGAGCGCCGGGTTCATTTTGTATCTGATTTGTATAAGCGCCTTTTTTGCCTCGTTAAACCAAAATATTTATTCGCCCATCCTCCCTCTGGTCAGGGACTCGTTCCACGTTTCCATGGACCAGGTGAATCTGTCGGTATCGCTGTTTATTTTCGTTACGGCAATCATGCAGATTGTTCTCGGACCGCTCGTCGATTTTAAAGGAGCCCGATTTGTTCTGATCCCGGGCATCCTGTTGACCGCCGCTTCCAGCATCGGCTGCGCCGTTGCGCATCATTTTCCGGTTTTTCTTCTATTCAGGGTGCTGCAAGCCGTCGGGACCGCCGCTATCCCGCTTATTGCGGCAACGACGATCGGGAGGCTGTTTCAAGGAAGCCACCGCGGGAAAGCGATGGGGACGTACCAAATGCTGCTGTCCGTCGCTCCGGCCGCGGCTCCGGTATTGGGAGGGTTTATTGGAGACCGCTATAGCTATCCCGGCATTTTCTGGTTTCTTGCCGTCGCCTCGGCCATTCTCCTGCTAGCCAATCAGCTTTATTTTCCAAAAGACAGGCCGGATGCGAAGCAATCCATAAATCCAAGCAAGCTGCTGAACCATTATGGAGCTATTTTTACCAATAAGACCGGGAACTCGATTTTGATCTTAAGCTTCTTGTTCTTCTTCGTTTATTTCGCCGTAATTGTCTATCTGCCCGTTTTGTTGACGGACCGCTATCATGTCGGCTTGAAAACCGTAGGATTGCTGTATTTGCCAATGGCGGGAAGCACAATTGCGGGAAGCACGCTCTTCAAATATCTTCAAGCCAGAATTCCGCTCAAGCATATCTGTGGGTTTGGAAACCTCGCGGCAGCGGGCAGCATGCTGCTTTTTGCCGTAACGCAGTCGTTTACGCTGACCGGGATGGTTGCCGCTCTGGCGGTGTACGGGATATGTATAGGGGTCATAACCCCTCTGTACTCGACGATGATCGCGAATGAATTTGAGCGCAACAGGGGCAGTGCAATGGGCATGTTTAATTTTATCCGGTACATTGGAATGGCCGCCGGTCCTGTCGCATCGGGCCTGTTGCTGGCTGAAACGGAAGCCGGGATCGTCTTTGCGTTGCTGGGAGCGTTGTTTGCCTTGTTGAGTTTGGCATTGCGGCCATGGGTTAGTGGAACAGCGGCCCAAAAAAGAAACGGCGCTCCCGAAGCGGCAGCAAAAAAGCAGGGCCATTGACGGATGCCCTGCTGTCGTTGCGCACGTTCGATTCCATGGCTTCCGGACCGCCATTCGGCGCCGCTCCAGTCAGGATCGGACGGGACCGGTCGACTGCCGGACGGTCAGCTCCGGCCGAATGACGACCCGCTGCTTGGCGGCGTCCGCATTGTCCAGGTTGTGGATCAACAATTGAAAAGCCTGCTTGCCCATCTGTTCGATCGGTTGAGCGACCGTCGTCAGCGGCGGGTTCGTCACGCTGGCCAAAATGGTGTCGTCAAAACCGACGATCGACAGGTCGTCCGGCACTTTGACGCCAAGCTGTCTCGCTACCTGCATGGCGCCGATCGCGAGCAAATCGTTGCAGCAAAAAATCGCCGTCGGCTTGTCCGCGCGCGCCAGCAGTTCCTGAGCGCCCCGTCTCCCCTCCTCGATCCGGTATTCGCAAATGACGATGTCGGCGTCGTCAAACGGAACGCCCATATCGAGCAGCCCCTGCTTAAAACCCCGAATGCGCTCGCGGCTGCTGCTCACCTTCAAGTTCTCGGAGAGAATGGCCATGCGGCGGTGGCCCAGTTCGGCCAAATGCCGTGCGGCCAGCATCCCGCCCACAAAGTCGTCGGCGACGACCGTATCGGCGGCCAGCGCAAACGTCTCCCGCGAGATCATGACGAAGGGAACGCCTCTTTCTTGAAGCTGCGTCAAAATGTCCAGGTTGTCGATGCCCGTCCCGATGATGATGCCGTCGACGCTGTTCTGCTCAAGCACGGAAATATACCGTTCGACGCGCTCGTCCTTGTTGTCCGTGCTGCAAATGATGACGCTGTAGCCGGTCTGATGGGCATGATCCTCGATCGCGCGGGCGATTTCGCTGAAAAAAGGGTTCGAAATATCCGGAATGAGCAGCCCCAACGTATAGGTTCTCTTCCCGACGAGCGCGGATGCGATCCGGCTCGGCTGGTAGTTGAGCTTTTCCATGATTTTGAAAATTTGCTCGCGCCGCTTCTTGCTGATCTTGCCCTTCCCGTTAATCGCATTGGATACCGTGGCGATCGACACGCCGGCCTCTTTGGCCACGTCATAAATCGTCGCTTTCATTCGGGTCCCTCTTAAGAAAATAGTAAGGGATGGGCGCGCCATCCCCTCTCTTTATTACAATTATAGGAATCCGCCGGGACGGTTGCAACCGTTGAGCGCCCGCTTACGGCTTCGCGTTTGCCGACAGGATCCAAGCGTGGTCCGGATCGTTATGAAACTTCCAGGTGCGGCGCGGACCGGCCATTACGTTCAAGTAATAAACGTCGTAGCCTGGAGGAGCCGACACCGGATGATAGCCGCAAGGCACGAGAACCGCCTCGCCGTCCTTGACCGCCAGCGTCTCGTCCAGCGAGCGGTCGTCCGTGTAGATCCGCTGAAGGGCAAACCCCTGCTCGGGCCGGACGCGAAAATAATACGTTTCCTCCAGCAGCGATTCATCCGGCAGCGCGTCCCTGTCGTGCTTGTGCGGCGGGTAGCTGGACCAGTGCCCGCCCGGCGTGAACACCTCGACCACCAGCAAGCTGTCGGCCGGTTCTTGCTCGGGCAAGATGTTGTGAACGCGGCGCTCGATCGCGCCGCTGCCGCGGATTTCGATCCCGACTTGCTCGGGCGGGATCAGCCGGGCGGGATGACCGCCGCTTCCCGGAGCGGAGCAGACGGCCAGCTCCAGCGCCGTTTTGGCCTCCACCCGGTAGCGGTCCCCGCTCGGCACGTAAACGGAGTACGGCGGCGTCTGCTCGAACACGCTCATCCTGCCGCCGATTCCCCGCCACTGCTCGGTTGAAGTGGCGACATCCGCCACCCCGCTCAGCAGGACGAGGCACACTTCCCGCGCGCCCGTCTCTTGCGCGAGCGACTGTCCTTCGGACAGCTTGAACACCTCGAAGCCGACGTACGTCCAGCCGGCAGAAGCCGGCGTAATCGAAATCAACTTGCCGCTTGCGGCGTTGGAGTCCGGGGTAATCAGCAATTTGGACAACCGTCGCACCTCCCTTTCGTCAATTGGCCTGCAGGCTCCGCAACTCCGCAATTTCGTCAAGCTTGACGACGCGATTCAGCCGGAAAGACCATTTTGCGGCCAGCGCGATGCGCTCGGCCTGCAGTCCGTCTTCGCCGTCGACCGGCACCGGCGTGCCGTTGGCTAGACTGTCGATGAACTGCCTGGCTTCGTCCTCGTACGCTTGCGCATACCGTTCCAGGAAGAAATGAAGCGGTTTGTCGGATGAGATTCCCGCTTCCGTACTGACGACCGCCGAATTGGGAAAGTCGTTCGCCGCGGCCACCGCTCCTTTCGACCCGAACACTTCGACGCGCTGGTCGTACCCGTACGCCGCTTTGCGGCTGTTGTCGATGACGCCGAACGCCCCGTTCGCGAACTTCAGCGTAATGACCGCGGTATCGATATCGCCGCATTCGGCAAACACCGGATCGACGAGCACGCCTCCCTGTGCGAAAACTTCGACGACTTCGCTTCCGGACAGAAAACGGGCCATGTCGAAATCGTGAATCGCCATATCCATAAACAGGCCGCCCGAAGTCCGGATATACGCTTCCGGCGGCGGGCTCGGATCGCGGGACGTAATCTTGACGATGTGCGGGACGCCGATCGTTCCGCTTTCCACATGTTCTTTCACCCGTTTGAAATTATGGTCGAAGCGCCGGTTGAAGCCGACTTGCAGCTTGACTCCCGCCTTGCGGACCGCCTCCAGCGCTTCCTCCGTACGCTCGATCTCCATGCTGATCGGCTTTTCGCAGAAAATATGCTTGCCCGCCTGCGCCGCCTGCTTGATCAGAGGCACATGGGTATCCGTGGAAGAACAAATAAAGACCGCATCGATGTCCGGATGATGAATCAAGTCGGCGCTTTCTTTGGTCAACAAGCCGATTCCCCGCGCCGCCGCCCAAGCTTCCAGCTCGGGACCGGCGAACAGGTCGCTGACCGCGACGACTTCCGCATTCGGATGCCGCAGCAAATTGTCGGCATGGATTTTGCCGATTCGGCCGGCGCCGATAATGCCGATCTTTAAGGTAGCCATCTGCCGTTTCCTCCTATCCTCTTCCCGAGCTGCCGAACAACCGGATTTTGGCCCGAACCGCCGCTTGAACCGCTTCCTTCGCCGGGATGAAGTAATGTCTCGGGTCGTAAGCCTGGGGATGTTCCTGAAGATATGTCCGTATTGCCGCCGTGAAGGCCATCTGATTGTCCGTGTTCACATTGATTTTGGCGGTGCCCAGCGAAATGGCCTGCAGAATTTCCTCTTCCGGCAATCCGCTTCCGCCGTGCAAGACCAGCGGCAAGCCCGTCAGCCGCTGAATTTCGCCCATCCGTTCGAAGCCGAGCCGCGGCTGGCCGCGGTACGGGCCGTGGACCGAGCCGAGCGCCGGGGCAAGGCAGTCGACGCCCGTCTCCCTCGCCAGCTTGGCGCACTCCTCGGGCACGGCATACATGGCTTCCGCTTCCTCCACGATCAGATCGTCTTCCCTGCCGGTAATCCGGCCCAGCTCGGCTTCGGCGGAGGCGCCAAGCGCATGCGCCGCTTCCGTTACGCGCGAAGTCACCTCGATGTTGCGCGAAAGCTCCAGATGCGAGGCGTCGATCATGACGGACGTAAAGCCTGCGCGAAGCGCCCGGATGCATAATTCATACGTGGTGCCGTGATCGAGATGAAGCGCGACCGGAACCGAAATCCGCAAATGCTCCATGAGCGAGCGGACCATGCGCGAAATCGTCTTCAGGCCGCCCATGTACGGGACATAAGCTTCGCTGACGCCGAGAATGACCGGGGCCCGTTCGGCTTCCGCGGCCAGCAGAATCGCTTGTGCAAACTCGAGGTTCAGCAGATTGAACTGGCCGACGGCGTATCGCTCTTCCAGCGCCTTTCGGAGCATTTCGGTCATGGACACGAGTGCCATCAACGTTTCCCCCCATCCGCCGTTACCAACGGGCCGTCACCATTTTCTTGCGGGTGTAAAATTCGAGTCCGTCGTTGCCGTTCGCATGCAAATCGCCGTAAAAAGACTTCTTCCAACCGGAAAACGGGAAGAACGCCATCGGCGCCGGAACGCCCAGGTTGACGCCGAGCATGCCCGCGTCGATCGTCTCGCGGAATTGCCGCACCGCCGCTCCGCTTTTCGTGAAAATGCAGGCGCCGTTGGCGAATTCCGAGCGATTGGCGATCTCGATCGCCTCTTCCAGCGAATCGGCGCGAACGATGGACAGAACGGGCGCAAAAATTTCGTCCTGCCAAATTTTCATCCCTGCCTGCACGTTGTCGAAGAGCGTCGGGCCGACGAAATAGCCTTGGCCGCTCGCGGCGGAGTCCTTGCGTCCGTCGCGCACCAGCAGCGCGCCTTCCTTTTCTCCGATCTCGATATATTTCAAGGTCCGCTCCTTGTGGGAATCGCGAATGACGGGGCCAAGGAATACGCCGGGCTCCAGCCCGTTGCCGATCGTCAAGCCGTCCGCCGCTTCCACCAGCCTCCGGACAAGCTCGTCGCCGATTTCCCCGACCGCCACGACGACCGAGCAGGCCATGCAGCGCTCGCCGGCCGAACCGAAGGCGGCGTTGATAATCTCTTTGACGGCCAGGTTCAGGTCCGCATCCGGCATGACGATGGTGTGGTTTTTGGCGCCGGCCAACGCCTGCACGCGCTTGCCGTGGGCGGAAGCCGTCTTGTAGACGTATTCGGCCACCGGCTGGGAGCCGACGAAGGACACGGCGGCAACGCCGGGATGCTCCAGAATGCCGTTCACCACGTCATGCGCGCCGTGAACGATATTCAACACGCCATCCGGCAATCCCGCTTCGCGAAACAGCTCGGCCAGGCGGTTGGCGAGCAGCGGCGTCCGCTCCGACGGCTTGAGCACAAACGTATTGCCGCACGCGATCGCCAGCGGAAACATCCAGCACGGCACCATCATCGGAAAATTGAACGGCGTGATGCCGCCGACGACGCCTACCGGATACCGGAACATGCCCGATTCCAGATTGGTGGCGATGTCGGGAAGTTGCTTGCCCATCATCAGGTTGGGCGCTCCCGCGGCGAATTCGACGCACTCGATGCCGCGCTGCACCTCTCCGTACGCCTCGTTGTAGCTTTTGCCGTTCTCCAGGGTCACAAGGCGCGCCAGCTCCTCCCAATGGTCCACCAGCAGCTGCTGGTACTTGAACAGCACTCTTGCGCGGCGCGGCACCGGCGTGCGGCTCCACGCCTTGAACGCCTCCTTGGCGGCAGCTACCGCCCGGTCGACATCTTCCTTCGTGGACAGCGGAACCGATGCCAGCACTTCTTCCGTCGCCGGATTGTAGACGGGTTCGGTACGGTCCGTTTGCGCCTCGACCCAGCGGCCTGCAATCCAATTTTTCAGCACTTGCGTCATGTTAGATGCCCTCCTCTTTGCCCGGTTCAACCGTTATCCGACAATTTCGCCCCGCTCGCAGCTGGCCATATACGACTCGACCTGATCCGCCGTGGGCATGGCGTCGGAACAGCTATGGCTGGAAATGACAATGCTGGCCGCCGCGCTCCCGAACGACATGCTCTTCTCCAGCGTCCACCCCTGCAACACGCCGTACAGGAAGCCGGCGGCGTAGGCGTCGCCGGCGCCGAACGTCTTGACGACTTTGGCCGGATACGACCGGGCCCGGTGGCTCGCTCCATCTTTGGTGTAGGCGATCGAACCCGCTTTGCCGTGCTTGATGATGACGATCCGGGCGGCGTGATCAAACCATTTTTCCGCCGTCACCCGGTCGCTGCGGTCCGGGTTGCGCTCGAACCGCTCCATCATGTCGAACTCCTCGCGCGTCCCCAGAAGGATGTCGCACTTCTCCGCCGCCAGATTGTAATAGACGGCCGTCTCCTCCTCCGACTTCCACGTGTACGGGCGATAGTCGAGATCGAAGGCCACGACGGCGCCGTGCCTGCGCGCGTAGACCAGCGCCTGAAACACCGCTTCCCTCGACGGGCTTTGCGCCAAGGCGGTTCCCGAAATCAGCAGCATTTTGGTCCGCGCGATCAGCTCCTCGCTCACCTCGCCCGGCGTCAGCTTCAAATCGGCGACATTGTCGCGGTACATCAGAATGCTGCAATCGGTCGGGCTCTTGATTTCCGTAAACGCCAGCCCGGTCACCGCGCCCGTCTTGTCGACGACCACGTTTGCGGTGTCGATGCCGTTGTCGTTCAAGTAACGGTGAATGAAACGCCCCATCTGATCGTCGGCGATTTTACCGATAAAAGCGGTCTTCATGCCCAGGCGCGACATGCCGATGGCAATGTTGGCGGGAGAGCCGCCGACATATTTCGTGAACGTGCGCGTCTCCTCCATCGGCCGGTTGATCTCGTTGGCGTTTAAGTCGATGCACAGCCTGCCGATGGCCGCAAAGTCCAGTTCCCGTCCGGCGGGAAAGTTCACATACGTCATTGCGGTTGCCCCTCTTTCTCCGATAAGATGAACTGTAAATATTGCAGCGCCTTGCTTGCGTACTCGTAGGCCGGATGGACCGCCGGGTCCTGCTCGCCCTCCAGCATCACCCAGCCGCTGTAGCCGCGGGCGACGAGCTCCTCGACGATGGGCCGAAAGTCAAGGTCCCCGGTTCCCGGCACCGTAAACACGCCTTTGCGGATGCAAGTACGGAAATCGGCCCGCTCCGCTCTCGCTTCTTCAAGCAGGGCCATGCGAACGTCCTTCAGATGCACGTACGCGATACGGTCGTAGTGCTTGCGAAGCAAGGCGAGCGGGTCCGCCCCGCCGTAAACGGCATGGCCCGTGTCATAGAGCAGGTAGACAAGGTCCGGATCGGTCATCTCCATCAGCCGGTCGATTTCCTCCGGTCTCTCCACGACCGTTCCCCCATGGTGATGGTACGTCAGCTTGAGGCCGTATTCCCGGGCAATCGCGCCGGCCGCGTTCAACCCTTCGGCAAGGCTGCGCCAGCCTGCCTCGTCCAGTCTCCGCACTTCCTTCTCGCAAGGCGAACGGCGGGGGTCGAAATGCAGGGAGCCCCCGACCTCGCATGTGCTGATGACGGCGCCGCCCATTTGATGCAAAAACTCGGCGTGCGCCCGGTAGGCTTTCAGCTCTTCGTCTCTGCGGGCAGGGTCGGAAAACAAGACCGATTTCCACTGGGAGACAAGCTGCAAGCCGCGAGCCGCCAATTCCCGCTTGAGCGTCGGAATATCTTTCGGGTATTTTCGGCCCATTTCCGTTCCTTTCAGCCCAAGCCGCTGCATGTCGTCGACGATCTGCTCGAAAGTCGTTTCCTCGCCGTGTTCCTTCACGTCTTCTCCGACCCAGTTGATGGGGTGCGCCCCCAGTCGAAACGGAAAATTGGCCATCGCTTATTTCTCCTCCAAAACGGCCCGCCGAAGCGATGCAAGGTGATTGCGGCCGGGCCGGCTCATTTTCAGTACGGTTTGGCCGCTCGGATCTTCCGCTTCATGTTCTCGTGCGCCTGAACCACTTTGTCGCTTACGGACACTTCCGCAACGCCGACATTCCACCACGACTCGTAGCCGCCCGTGTTCGTCCCGGGAACGACGGGAATATGAATCAGCGTCGATACCCGCTCCTTCTTCGCTTGTTCCAGCGCGGCTTTCAGTTCGTCCGCCGTAGCGGCGAAGAACGCTTTGGCGCCGAGACTGCGGGCGTGAGCGGCAAAATCGATCGGCAAGTAGCCGCCCGTCAGCCGGCCGGTCGCCTCCTCCCGATAGCGGAACTCGTTCCCGAAGCCGTCGCTGCCATGCTCCCGCTGCAAATTGTGAATGCATTGGAAGCCGTGGTTGTCGAACAGCAGAACGGTAATCTTCTTTCCTTCCTGCAGGCTGGTGACAAGCTCCGAATGCAGCATCAGGTAGCTGCCGTCTCCGACCAGCGCATACACTTCCCGGTCCGGCTCGGCCAGCGAAACGCCGAACGCGCCGCTGACTTCGTAGCCCATGCAGGAGAAGCCGTATTCCATGTGATACGTCTTCGGCTGAGAAGGCCTCCACAGCCGGTGCAAATCGCCGGGAAGGCTGCCCGCCGCGCAGACGACGACCGCATTCGGGCCGATCGTCTCCTGAATGACGCCGAGCGCTCGCGTCTGCGACAAGCCCGCGTCGTGTTCCTGCCCGAACAGCCGGTCCACTTCGGCATCCCAGCGGCGCTTCAAGCCCGCAATCTCGTCCGCTTCGTAGCCGCTCCGGTAGCCGCGTTCGGCAAGAGCCGAACCGAGCGCCCGCAACCCGAGCTTGGCGTCGCCTGTCAGCGCGGCGCCACTCCATTTCGCGGCATCCAGCGCGCTGACGTTGAGGTTCACAAACTGGACGTCCGGATGCGCAAAAGCCGATTTGGACGACGTCGTGAAGTCGGAGTACCGGGTTCCAACGCCGATCACGGCATCCGCTTCCTTCGCCAGCAAATTGGCCGCAAGCGAACCGGTGACCCCGATCGCGCCGACGTTCAGCGGATGGTCCCACGGCAGCGCGCTTTTGCCCGCCTGCGTCTCGGCCACCGGAATGCCGAACGCTTCGGCGAATTCGCGAAGCTCCTGAACCGCCTCCGCATACAGCACGCCGCCTCCGGCAACGATCAGCGGCCTGCGCTTGCCGGCGAGCAGCTCGGCCGCGCGCCGCACGGCTTCCGCCGCAGGCGGCCGGCGGTCGATATAATGAACCCGCCGGCGGAAAAACTCCTCCGGGTAATCGTAAGCTTCCGCTTGCACGTCCTGCGGCAGCGCCAGCGTGACCGCGCCGGTCTCCGCCGGATCGGTCAGCACGCGCATGGCCTGAAGGGCGGCCGACATCAATTGCTCGGGCCGCACGATCCGATCCCAATATTTGCTGACCGCCTTAAACGGATCGGTAGCGGAAACGGTATAATCGCTCGCCACCTCAAGCTGCTGCAGCACAGGGTCCGGCTGGCGCGAAGCGAAATTGTCGCCGGGCAGAAGCAGAACGGGAATACGGTTGACCGTCGCCGTCGCGGCCGCCGTTACCATATTGAGCGCGCCCGGACCGATGGAAGAGGTGCAGGCAAAAATTTGCTTGCGATTCTTCTGCTTCGCGTAAGCGACCGCCGCATGCACCATTCCCTGCTCGTTCTTGCCTTGAATCAGCGTCAGGCTGCCCGGGCTTCGTTCCAGCGCTTCGCCGATGCCGGTTACGTTGCCGTGCCCGAAGATGCCCATAACGCCCCGAACGAATTTCGTTTCCTCGCCGTCGATCGAAACATATTGGGCGTCCAGAAAACGAAGCAATGCTTGTGCCATTGTCAAGCGCACGGTTGCCAACGCCATCCCTCCATTTCTGTATTCAGCGTAGGGTCAGACATTTAGATTAAGCGCTTAATCTCCCGTCTCGACTTAAGCATACACGGAATTCTCTATCCGCACAACACATTTTTTGTTACGCTTTCACCGCGGAAAATAAGACCGAACGACACGGGACGCCGTCTCGTAGCCGGTTCGGATCGCCCGCTCGATATCCCACTCCCAATACTCCGGCCGAAACAGCTCGACGGACGCCATCTCGCCGTAGCCGATCTCCTTCAGCGTCCGCAAAATCGCATCCAAATCGATGCAGCCTTGACCCGGCCATACCCGGTGCCGGTCCCGCAGCGCGCCGGCGGGCAAATCCTCGCAGTCGTCGATGTGGAAGACGAAAATGTCGGCGGGATCGGCCTGCCGCAAATCCTCCAGCCTCGAATTCATCGCATGAAAATGGAAGCAGTCCAGCACGATGCCGACGTTGTCCCGGTCCGCCGCCCGGACGATTTCGTAAGCCTGCCCGAAGGTATTGACCGAGCAGTTCGGGTAGCCGACAAACTCGAACGCGAGGCGAAGGCCGTACGGCTGCGCCAAGTCCGCCAAATGGCTGAGCGCGCGCACCGTCTCGTCCCGAATCGCTTGCTTCGTATAATCGCCAACGTCAAAGGCGGGCACGACGATGACGGTACGGCAGCCGATGATGCCGCCGATCTCGCCCAAAAACTTGAGGTCGTTCACGATTTGCCGAAAGCTTTCTTCGTCCCGAAAGCTGATCTGCTCAAGCGCATTGAACGCAAGCGGCCGAAGGGCGCTCCGTTCGAAGAACGCCTTCAGCTCTTGCGGCCGATGACGCCGCAAATAGTCTTTCAATTTGTCCAGCCGAATTTCGATCCCGTCGTATCCGTGCTTCTCGCAATAGGCGAGATCAAGCTCAAGCGTGGAATGCTTCATGGTGGTCGCCTGGTTGAACGCGATTTTCATACCCCTCTCCTCCCTTTGCCTGCAAAAAAATCGGGTAATCGATTACCCTACTATGGCGCAGCTGTCATGAAGCGGCGGCTTTCAGACCGGTCCCGTCGAGCCGCGAACGACAAGCTTGGGAAACATGCGGACGGTCTGCTTCGTAGGTTCGTTCCGCTCCATCCGGTTGACGATCACTTCCATGACCTTCTTCCCCAACTCCGGGAGCGGCATCGCGACCGACGTTAGCTCGGGGAACAGGAGCGAACACCAATCGGTGTTGTCGAAGCCGACGATCGACAAGTCCTTGGGGACGTCCAGTCCAAGCTTTCTGGCCGCACGCATCGCGCCGGCGGCCATGACGTCGTTGCAGCCGAATACCGCGCTCGGCCTGTCGCGGCGGCCCAGCAACCGCCCGGCGGCTTCCTCCGCTTCTTGCAGCGTGATCGTTTGGCACTCGGCCACCAGCCCCTCTTCCGCGGCGATCCCCGCCGATTGAAGAGCGGCGTAATAGCCGCGCACCCGTTCGGCGCTGCTGTACGAGCCGTCCGCGATGACGCCGATGCGCCGATGCCCGAGGGAAACCAGATGCTCAACCGCCGCCACGCCGCCGAGATAATCGTCGACCGTCACGATATCGATGGAAAACGGCGGCTTCTCAAATGCGAACAGCACGACCGGCACGCCGTCTTCCAGAAGCTCCTTCAGCACCTCGTCGTTGCGGAACTTCGAAGCGATGATGAAGCCGTCGACCCGCTTCTGGCGCATGAACGCGACTTGCCTCGCCTCTTTCTCGGCATCGTTGTCCGTGCTGCACATGACGATGCTGAAACCCGCTTGCTGTCCGGCTTCCTCAATGTGCTTCAAAAATTGGACGTATACGGGATTGTCAATGTCGGGGATCAGCAGCGCGATCTGATACGTGAATTTCCCCTTCATGGCCGAAGCCAGAACATTGGGCCGATAGTGCAGTTCGTCGACGATTTTCAATACTTTTTGCTTCGTTTTGTCGCTGATCCGGCCCCTGTTGTTCAGCACCTTCGACACGGTGGCCGCCGATACGCCGGCGATTCTTGCAATGTCGTAAATGGTAGGTTTCATGGTCACGATCCCGTTTTTTACCCCTATTCTACCTCAAGCGGCAGCGCAAAAACGATAGCGTCCGGCCGATGCCGACTAGCGGTTTCGATTCCTCCATTCCTGCAACTCGATTCTGCGGCCCGCTTCAAAAGACGCCTGCGCGGCGGCGGCGATTTCTTGGGCGGCCAGGCCGTCTTCCTCCGTAACCGCGGGCGTCCCCCCCTCGCGCAGCGCTTCGATGAAATGGGCCATCTCCAATTGAAACGCATCCTTGAAGCGCTCCGGAAAGGCCGGCACAATATCGTGCGTACGGCCTTTGGACGTCAGCAGCGCAACATCGCGGCGGCGAAGCGAGCCGATGACGAGCGTCCCTTCCGTACCGACGACTTCGGCTCGAATATCGTAGCCGTATCCCGCGTTCCGGCTGCTCTCGATATCGCCGGCGGCGCCGGAGTCGAACGTCACGTACGTGAGCGACTGGTCGACATCGCCGAGCGCTTTCATAAAATCGTTGGCCAGAACGCTGCCGTGGGCGGCCACGCTTGTCACCTCCGCTCCCATCAAATAGCGGGCCGCGTCGTAATCATGAATGGCCATATCCAAAAACATGCCGCCGCTATTTGCGATAAAGGCCGCAGGCGGCGACACCGGATCGCGCGAAACGGCTTTAAAATAAATCGGAGCGCCGATATCCCCCGCCGCAATCCGCCGCTTGGCTTCGGAATAGGCGGGATCGAACCGCCTCATGAACCCGACCTGGCAGCGAACGCGGTTGGCGCGAATCGCTTCGATGACCGCGCTTGCCTCCTCCAGATGGCGGGTCAGCGGCTTTTCGACAAACAGGTGCTTGCCGTTTCGAGCGGCGCGAATCGCCAGATCCGCGTGGGCAACGGTCGGTGTCGCGATGACAACCGCATCGATTTCGGGATCTCCCAGCAGGCGGTCAGGGTCGTTCGTCCAACGGGAAACGCCCAGCTCCCGCGCGATCTTCTCCGCTTGCTCCGCAACCGTATCCGCCACGCAGACGAGCTCGGCCCCCTTGATGCTCGAGGCCAAATTCCGCGCATGCCAGCAGCCGAGCCTGCCCAGTCCGATGACCCCGCAGCGAATCGACTCTCTCACGTCCATTCCTCCCTTGGAATCTCAACGGTAAACCAGTTCCATGATTTTCTCCTGGCTGGCCTCGGCCCGCGTGAGCTCTCCTTTTTTCTCCCCTTCGTGCATGACGACGATCCGGTCGCTCATGCCGAGAATCTCCGGCAGCTCGGAGGACACCATCACGATCGCTTTGCCGGTCTTGGCCAGCCTGGACATCAATTTATGAATTTCCGCTTTGGCCCCGACATCGATTCCCCTGGTCGGTTCGTCCAAAATGAGAATATCCGGATTGCTCAGCAGCCATCTGGCCAGCAGCACCTTTTGCTGATTGCCGCCGCTCAGCCTGCCGATCTGCTGGTTGAGGCTCGGCGTTTTGATGTTTAACCGTTCCACGAACGCGCCGCACATGTCGTTGACCAATCTTCCTTTCAGCAATCCGGCTTTGTTCAAGTACCCGTCGATGCTCGACACGATCATATTGTCCTTGACGGAAAGAGGGAGAAAAGCGCCGGTCGCTTTCCGGTCTTCCGTCAGCAATCCCATCTTGTATCGGATCGCATCTTGCGGCGATCGAATGTGCGCGCGTTCGTTCTTGACGAAAATCTCGCCTTCGTCGGGAGGGGCGATGCCGAACAGGCTTTCGACGACTTCCGTCCTGCCGGAACCCATCAGCCCCGCAATGCCCAGAATTTCGCCGCTGCGCACTTCGAAGCTCACCTTTCGAAACTTGCCTTTGCGCGTCAAATTTTTGACGGACAGCAGCACCTCGCCGATTGGCGTTTCGTCCTTATGGAACACCTGTTTGATCTCCCGGCCGACCATCATTTGAATCAGCGATTCCGGGTTCAGCTCGCCGGCCGGCTTCGAACCGACGAATTGTCCGTCCCGAAACACGGTAATCTCGTCGCAAATGCGAAAGATTTCATCCATTTTGTGCGAGATGTAAATGATCGTAACGCCTTTGGCCTTCAGAGAAGCGATCATCCCGAACAACCGCTCGACTTCCCTTTCCGTGATGGCCGAAGTCGGTTCGTCCATAATGATCAGGTCGGCATTGCGCGAAACGGCGGCGGCGATTTCGACCATCTGCATATTCGCGATGCTGAGGTCGGCCATTCTGGCGTTGGGGTCAATGTCGATTTTCAGCGAATCAAACAGCTTACGCGCGTCCTCGACCATTTTTTTCTTGCGAATCCAGCCGAAGTTCTTCGTCGGTTCCCGTCCCAGAAAAAGATTCTCCGCCACCGTCATCTCCGGCACAGGCGTCAGCTCCTGATGGATCATCGAAATCCCGAGCCGCAAGGCGTCCTTGGATCCGGAAAGCTTGACTTCCTCGCCCTTGTACTTGATCGTTCCCCGGTCGGGCGTGTAGATGCCGAAAATGATCTTCATCAGCGTCGATTTGCCGGCCCCGTTCTCGCCCATTAAGGCGTGAACCGTTCCTTTTCGCACTTTCAGTTGAATATTGTCCAGCGCTTTCACGCCGGGAAACTCCTTGGTAATGTTCGTCAGCTCCAAAATATAGTCCGGGTTCATCCGGATCACCTCCCGCAGCGCCTTCTTCACGGCCGCTATTTTCGCCTGTTCTTCCGCGAATCGATCAGCACGGCGGTCGTGATAATCGCGCCTTTCAGAATCTGCTGCCAATACGAAGACACATTCAGCAAGTCCAATCCGTTGTTCATAACCCCGATAATGAGCGCGCCGATAATCGTCCCGCCAATGGTGCCGATGCCGCCGGCAAGGCTCGTGCCGCCGATGACCGCGGCCGCGATCGCGTCCAGCTCGTACATCGTGCCGGCGGTCGGCTGTCCGGAAGCGATGCGCGAGGTCAAAATAATGCCGGCGACGGACGACAGCAGACCCGCGTACGCATAGAGCATGATTTTGTACTTGTCGACGTTGATGCCGGCAATCCGCGCAGCCTGCTCGTTGCCTCCGATGGCGTAAATGTATTTGCCGAATTTGGTTTTATTGAGCAAAAGATAAGACACGACGCCGACGAAGAGAAAAATCAGAATCGGCACCGGAATGCCGAGCAAGCTGCCTTGGCCGATAAATCGGAACGAATCCGACAAATTCCCGATCGGCCTTCCGCCGGTATACAGCAGCGCAGCGCCTCTTGCGGCCGTCATCATGCCGAGCGTCACGATAAACGGGGCGATTTTGCCCTTCGCGATGATCGTTCCGTTGATCAGGCCCGTCAGCACTCCGATTCCCAGCCCCGCCAAAATCGTCAGCACGAGCGGATATTCGCCCGGATGGGCCAGCGTCGCGACAACGACCGATACCAGCGCAATGACCGAGCCCGAGGACAGATCGATCCCCGTCGTAATGATGACGAACGTGACGCCGATCGCCACGATCCCGACCACCGACATCTGTCGGACAATGTTGAGCAGGTTGTCGGCGGTCAGAAAAGTAGGCGTCAGCAAGGACATCAAAATCATTAACGCGATGAGCACCAGCAGCATGCCGTAGCGGCTGAGCAACGAAGCGAGCGTAAACGGGCCGCTTCGGCCGCCAAGCTTTTGTTCCGTCACTACGGTGGATTCGTTCATCTTTAACCATCCCTCGCCATTCTGTTCTGTCTTTTCGATCCGCGACGGGCTGCGAGCCGCAGCGCGTATTCCGTGCGCGATAAAAACATATCGCAAAGACATGCTCTTATCGCGCAGCCGCGCAGAATATCCGCCGGGCTTACTCCCACTTCTTCACGTACTCGTCGACATTGTCTTTCGTGACCAGCTCGTAAGGAACGTACACGTTCTTCTCGACTTGCTCGCCTCTCGCCGCTTTAATCGCCGTCTCAAGACCGGATTTTCCCTGGCCGTCGGCATTTTGGAATACCGTTACTTGCAGCTTGCCGGACTTGACGTATTCGAGGGCGTCCGGCGTCGCGTCGACGCCGGCGAATATCATGCCGTCGGCTTTGTTCGCCGCTTCCGCCGCCATGATGGCGCCGATCGCCATCTCGTCGTTGTTGGACACGACGGCATCGATTTTTTTGCCGGAATTCAGCCAGTTCTCCATGAGCGCCATCCCTTTCGCGCGATCCCAGGAGGCGGTGCCTTCCAGCACGATCGACATATCCGGATACTTCCCGATAACCTGCTTGTTCCCTTCTGTGCGCTTGATTTGCGCCTCCTGGCCCAACTGCCCGGTCATAATCGCGATGTTGCCTTTGCCGCCAAGCAGCTTTGCGACTTCCTCCATCTGCATGACCCCGGCGGTAATGGACTCCGAGCCGACATACGACGCCGCTTTGTCGACCCCTTCGAACCAGCGGTTGACGACGACAATCGGAATATTCGCCTTGTTCGCTCTGTCGACGATATCGACGGCCGAGACCGTGTCCACGGGAACCATCACGATCGCATCCACTTTCTGCGAAATGAACGTTTCGATCTGGGCCAACTGCTTGCTGGCGTCGTTTTGCGCATCCACATAGGTCACGTTCACGCCGTCCTGCGTCTTCTGATATTTCTCCATTCCTTCTTGCAAATAGCTCAGCCACTTGTCGCTGAAGTCGGGAAGCGCCGCGCCGATGTGGATTTGGCCGCCGCCGCCGGATTCGCTGCCGGAAGCTTGAGCGGGTGCCTGCGATTCGGCGTTGCCCCCTTTGGATGCGCAGCCGGCGACGACCAGCGCCAGACAGATCAGACTCGCCAACAAGGCTGAAAACATCGTTTTCTTCATCGATCGGTTTCCCCCTCAATAAGGATGGACTTGCGGAATTGCATTTGCACAATCAGCGCAGGAATTCCCCGAGGCTTGAGTCTGTCCGCACTCGCCGCCTCACCTCCCCTCAAAGAAAATCAAATTAAGATTTTCTCACGAATTGTAATCGCTTTCATATTTATCAAGATAGGTGCTGCTTGTCGCTGTCTAAACGCTGGGTAGTCTCGTCGGAAGTGGGGTCTATGGATCTTGTTGAAAGCGAGGGCAATCGATGAGTTCAGATATTGTCGGATTAAGCGATTCACTTATAAGCTAAAAGGGTTAGCATTAATAAGTCCGCTGACCAAAGGGTTCTTCAAGCCAAAACAGAGCAGATTCATAAGGAGAATTGAGTTAAGCGCTTTACCTACGTAACATCATAATGGATTCGTTTTCAGAAATCAATATCTTTTTTGAAAATTTATGTTTTTGTCTGCCCCGTTCTCGCCATGCGCCGGGAAGTTCCGCCGGAACCGTTCGCGGATCCGCCGGCTCATCGCCAGGCAGATTTCCCACAAATCGGCGACAGGCTGCCCGGTGAACGGCATCGTATGCATGTATCCCGGCGGACCGAATTCGGGCGTAAAGGTTACGATCGGGCTGCCGGCCTCCAGATGGCTTCGGCCTATTTCATCCCACCATTGTTCATGCCTCCGCAGCGCGTATTCGTATTCCGGGGCGCGAAAATCCGGAACTTGAGGGCCTTGCTCGTAGCCGACCCGCGCATGAACATGAATGGCATGGCGTATGGCGAGCGACAGGCTGTCCGCATGATCAAACAGCATCGATTCGCAAACATTGCACCAATGGCTGAAATCGGCGACGATGTGAAGCTCGGGAATATCCCTTAGGAGGCGGGCTGTCGACCATGGCGTGAACGTCGCTCTGCCGCGATGGGTCTCATGCCCAAGCGGAATGCCCGTTTGCTTTTCCAACCGGACCGCATGGCTGAAGAACTTTAGCTGTTCTTCATACGGCATGGAATCTTTGGCGCTTTGGGCGTTGATGAGCAGCGGACGGAACGAAGCCGCCCGTTCCAATTGCGTCTCCAATGACGCGATATGGACCTCTGCCGAGTCCGGATACGGCTTTTCGTTGTCCTCGCGCCCCGTGTAAACGTGCAGAATCAGCTCCAGCCGGTACCGCTCCAGCGACTCCCGAAATTGCGGCTCGTCTTTCTCGGCCGGCATCGGCGTTTCGACTCCGTCGTAACCGGCTTCCGCGATCCGTTTCAGCTTTGTCTTCCAATCTCCCTGCATCCCCCACACCGACTTGAACACTTTTAGCTCCATCCAAAGCAGCTCCTTTCCGCCCCGTCACCATACGGTTTAGCCGTTTTGGCGAATGTCCGTGGGCGTCCTGCCCGAAAAATGTTTGATCGCCCGGGACAGGTGATAGACGCTCTTAAAGCCGGTTCTCTCCGCAATTTCACCTAGCGACAATCCGGTATGCCGCAGCAGCTCCTGAGCATGATCGACCCTTACCTTCCACAAGTAGCGCATCGGGGTGACGCCTTCCGCTTGCCGGAATATGCGGATCAAATGCGCCGGGGACACATTGGACAGTCCCGCCAATTCATCCAAACTTATCGGGTTTTGATAGTTTTGATGGATTTCATCCTTGGTTCTTACGATGGACGGATGCTTCCCTTTCTCCAGCAAACCGTACCGGCACTCCGATTGATACAACAAAATCGCCGCAACGCCCAGCGCGCATCTCAAATCCTGCTGAGTCTCCTGAATCGAACCATGCGTCAATGTCTGCAGCGTATCGGTTAGCCGATTCATCGTGTCGGACAGCGGGATGAACCGTTGCCACCGCTCCAGCATCGCCCGTTGTTCGGGAAAAGCGTCGTTAAGCCGGATGTGCACCCAATGATGCCACGTCTCCGACTTTTGGGCAAAAAAGAATTCTTCGCGGTGTCCCGGATGCAGCAGCGCCACGTGACCGGCGGGCACGACAAACGCCTCGTCGTCCACGCGGATTTGCGCATGGCCGGTATGAACAAGAACCAGTTGCAAGTGCGGCTGTGTTCGCGGGCCCCAGCGCCCGCCGGGAGGATACACGGTTGAGCCCGCCGTCGCGTCTTCAACCATGGCCAGCAGACATTTCTTGTCTACCCGATATTGGTCGTCCGGCATATGTAGACCTCCTGCCTACAGCAAAGACTTGAGCTTGACGCCGGGGTCGGCAAGCCGCACGGCATCGATGCTCGCCCGTCTTTCGACCAGCTTTTCGCCGATCCGGACTGCCTTGGCGATGGCAGAGGAAGGGCCGATGCCGCTTACCGCAGCCAGTGTCCCGTCTTCCTCCAGATGAAACATCAGCTTCGCCGAGCCGCCCAACTCCCGGACGGCCGTCGAGACCCCGAATTCCGGCAAGCCGGCCACTTGCAGTGTCAGGTCGTACTGATCCGACCAGAACCAGGGGATTGCACGGTAAGGCTCATTGGCGCCGAGCATGTTGCCGGCCGCATGAATCCCCTGGTCCTGCGCGTTGCGCCAAGCCTCCAGCCGAATGCGCCTGCCCCCGTACCGAACGTGCGGAAACGAGCAGCAATCGCCGGCTGCAAAAATGGCGGGATCGCTTGTCGCCAGCCGTTCGTCCGCTTTCACGCCGTTTTCGATTTCCAGCCCGCATTCGGCAGCCAACGTCGTCTCGGGTACGGCGCCGATTCCGATCACCACTTCGTCGCAGCGGACCACCGTTTGGTCCGCCAGCAGAAGCTCGAAGCCGTCCGCCGTTTCCGCGATGCGTTCAAGGCCCGCACCCAGCTTGAACGTCACGCCCGCTGCCCGGTGCCTCGCTTCCATCAAGGCGGCTATTTCGCTTGGCACCGCCCGCATCAGAATGCGCGGCCCGATCTCAATCAGGGTGACCGCGCAGCCGCGTTCCACCGCCGTTGCAGCGACTTCCAGGCCAATGAAGCCGCCGCCGATGACGGCAATTCTGCGACCCGCAGCAAGGCGGGGGCGCAAGTTCAGCGCATCGTCAAACGTGCGCAAATAGATCAGCTTTTCGCCGACGGGGCCGGCGATCGGCAGCTTGCGCGGCCTGGCTCCCGTCGCGAGCAGAAGCCGCTCGTAACGAAGCCGGCTTCCGTCCGCCACCTCAACGAAGTGGCCGCTGCGGTCGATATGAACCGCAGGCCGGCCGGTCAACAGCCGGATGTTATGCTCCACCAGCATCTCCTCGCGGAGAATGTGAACCGGCGTCTGTTCGTCATCCGCCAGCAGCTGCCGTTTGGACAAAGGGGGACGTTCGTACGGCCCCCACTTCTCCTCTCCGACGATGGTGATCGTTCCCGGCCACCCCCTGGCGCGAAGCTCGACGGCAGCGCGGGCTCCGGCTTCGCCGGCGCCGATGATGACCATTCCTGATTCAGCCATTGCGCGCTCCTCCTTCAATCGATACGAATATAGACTTTGCCCGCTTCGACTTTTACCGGGTAGGTGTTCAGCTTTTCGCACGCAGGTGCCCGTTTCGCTTCCCCCGTCGTGATGTCGAAACGGCCGTTGTGCTTCGGACATTCGATCAGGTTGCCCATGACAAGACCGTTCGCCAAATGAACTCTCTCGTGCGTGCAAAATCCGTCCGTGGCAAAGTACTGGTTTTTCGCGTTTCGATAAATCGCAAACGTTCTGTCGCCATGGTCGAAGCGGATGACGTCCTCATCGTCAATATCCGCAGCCGCGCATGCTTCGATCCAATCTTCCGCTGTCATGACTTGTTCCTCCTCGCCCTAAGTAATGATAGGAATCCGGCTTTAGGCCGTTACGTTGGCCCCGCCGTCCGGCTTAGCCGCAGAAGAATCGAACCAATACGGTCTGGCCGTGCTCGGGAGCGGGCGAATCAGCGCGTAGGCCGGGTCCTCCTTCTGCTTTCGCAGCGCGCCGAACACTTCCTTAAGCGCCGACCAGAGCCCCGGATTCGCCGCCGGACAATCGGCCTTGATCTCCTCATGCAGCTTCGGCAGAGCGTGGTAAGGCACCATCGGAAACATATGATGTTCCACATGATAATTCATGTTCCAGTACAGAAACCGCAACACCGGGTTCATGTAAATCGTGCGCGAATTCAGACGGTGATCGAGCACGTCCTCCTTCAGCCCCAAATGCTGGGTCATGCCGAACAACAGCACAATAAAAAATCCGTAGAAGGAAGGGAGGATGATGAACATCGCCGGCAAAACGCTTCCCGCATACACGCAAGCCGCGACGACCCCGATCATAATCAGCAAGTAGATGCGTGCTTCGCGAAACGTCTTTTTGTATTCGGATACCGGTATATATTCCTTCTCTTCGGCATCCACCTTGCCGATGCAGTGCAGCACGAACCGTACGATTTCACGGGGGCCCCCGTACAAGTGGAACAGTTCCATCCCAATAATCCGCCAGATCGGAGGGCGTTCGGCCACAATCTCGGGATCGCGCCCAACGATGATCGTGTCCGTATGATGGCGGGAATGGCTCCATCGCCACGGCGTAGCCGACCGGATCGCCATAAACGACGCGATTTGATAGAGGACTTCGTTCATCCACGGTGTTCTGAAAGCGGTTCCATGTCCACACTCGTGCCACCGCGAATCGGCAGGCGTTGCATACAAAATGCCGTACAGCGCAAAGGCCGGAACCGCCCACCACGTCCCCCAGCTGAGGTAAGCGAGATACCCGGATGCGAGCAGCGCGCCGAACCAGATCAACGTATCGCGGATCGCCGGGCCGTTTTTCCGTTTCATCAACGCTTTGAGCCGCGCGCGCGGAATAGGGCAAGTGTACCATTCGGCTGAAACAAGCCCTTTTTCCATCGCCCGCTTGCCTTCCGGACCGGTCAGACTGTAATCTCTTCGTTTTACAGCCATTCGGTTTTCCTCCTTCACGGGTTTTTCCATTCGTGATTTATAAAAGCGGTTACACCTATATCGTAATGACTCCTGTTATACCCGACAATGCACAGGATTGACGCAGTTTTGTCTGTAATTGATATTTTAAGAATTAGACAGGACCATTAAATTAATCGCTTAACCCTTATATGCATCATATTTTGAATGTTAATTAAAACACAAGATGAAAATGGAATGGTAAATGGATTAATTGATTCCTTGACGGGCTTTTGGAAAAAACGGGGAGGCTGATATCATTTTTATCAATGCGAAATTTTTTTCGGCTGTCGTTTCTCCGTTGTCGTCGCTGAATGGATGGACGCAATTTCAACAGCGGAATCCGTAGCCGAGGGCGAAAAAAAATAAAAATACCGGATTGCCTGATAACGATTCTTGAGGCTTCTCCAGAAGGACCTTCTAAATACGAACTAATAGTTTGGCTTCTCGATTTAAAGCAAAAAGAAAACCACATGGAGTTGTTACACTCGCATGTGGTCCAAAAGTTCAATCTTACCGAACCAAGCTATGCGCTATACAACTTAAGAAAAGCTGTTTTTTATCGGTTGCGTATAATCCCAACGGATTAATCGAATATTATATTCTTTTTGTAAAAGATTCGCTCGAATTACACTATCAGTAGTGAATCTACCATCTTTTTTTATAATTGAAGCATCAGGAAAATTATGTTTAAAATAAACCGATTCGCCTAAATCCCCCATATAATACCTCGGACTTCCGGGGTTGTAATAGATTTCTGTAGTATCATCGACTTTGAGTAATGTAACTCTTTCTTTTCCGCTAGCTAATCGTTGCTTCCATTTGCGATATTTTCCTTGGCCTTCGTCAACACCAACACCATCATACTCGCATATTAAAGTATCATTAATAACCATTCGTCGTCCATTAATCTCATATTCCAACCGAAACGGAAATTCCCCATATGTGATTGCCGGATGTGGCGGGTTTGGCTGGGTTTTAACTCCAATATACAAGAACAACCAAGGCCAAACAGAATAAATAATTATTGATATTGCTAACAGAAGTGTGAAAAAACGTACTATACTAACTAGTTTTCTTTTCACTAATATCCCGCCTCGTTATAGTCCCTAGTAGTGGTGTAAAATGGCACCGAACTTCTTGACAAGGGAAGCCACGGTATGATTTCTACTAAAGTGACGCGACTCTACTTTAGAAAGAGGATCAAACCGTGGCTTCTATAGATAGAATGTCACTTTTGGAGCTTTTACGCAAGTCCGGTTCTGACGGTGATGTGGATTTTTTAAAGGAAGCCTTGAATGTTCTTGTTCATTCCTTGATGGAGGCGGAAGTAGCGGCCCAGATCGGTGCCGAGCGTTATGAACGAAACACGGAAAGAACCAACCAGCGGAACGGTTACCGGCAACGGGAGTGGCATACCCGGGTCGGCACGCTCGATCTGAGCATTCCGAAGCTTCGCAAAGGCAGCTATTTTCCCTCCCTGCTTGAACCCCGGAAGCGTGCGGAAAAGGCATTGCTTTCCGTTGTACAGGAGGCGTACATACACGGCGTCAGTACACGAAAAGTCGATGAACTCGTTGAATCCCTGGGCATGAAAGGCATTAGCAAAAGCGAAGTATCCCGGATATGCCGGGAACTCGACGAAGTCGTGATGGCATTCAAAGAGCGTCCGCTCGAGGGACAATTTCCTTATGTCCGGTTGGATGCTACGTTCCCGAAAGTGCGCGAGGGCGGCCGAGCACGCAGCATGGCTATGACTGTATCCTTCTTTTAAGCGATTCTATGACTCTATCCTTTAAAGTTTCTGTAAAAGTCTGCTTTTGAGATTTAACTCATTTTCTTAATTAGTCATTTTTCTAACAATCCTGCCCGTTAGCTTAGTCCCAGCCCAGGCAATTTTCTCTCTGAGAAGCGTTACACTTCGCAAAAACAAATGAAATCCACGCTCCAGTGTTGATAATTGCATAAAATCTTAGGGCACCTTATTATTTTCGCAAAATCTTCTCCATCGCTTTTCCCCTAGCTAACTCATCAATCAGCTTATCCAAATAGCGAATTTCCCGCATTGTTGGTTCTTCGATATCTTCCACTCGAACACCGCAAACTACACCTTTGATCAAAGTCCGTGCAGGATTCAATTGGGGAGCTTCCGCAAAGAAGGTCTCAAAGTCTGTCTGTTTTTCCAGATGTGATTCAAGCTCTTCCTGACTGTACCCAGTCAACCAACGGATGATTTCATCAACTTCTGATTTTGTACGCCCTTTTTTCTCTGCTTTCGAAATATAATGGGGATAGACTCTTGCGACACTCATTGTGTAAATCTGATGTTTGGGCATGATACATCCTCCCTTAATTTTCTAAGCATCAGTTGCATCGCATATTTATTGGACAGTTTAGAACCAATAATTTGTTTCTTCTCCCTTACAGGAAATTGTATCACATTTTTATAACCATGATGTATGATGGACATTCACCTAAAATGCCCCCTTATCGACTGCCCCCTACAAGCAATAAAATCATACGAGCATGATCATCCCATTTTAAATTCCCTACTATGTCAAGAGACAATAATTCATGTCCATCCCACTCCAATCCCTTGCTGTACAAGGGTTTTCAGGACTTAAGGAACGAGTTGGTACAAAATGGGGGGGAAAATAAAAAGCGTCCGCAAAATTGGAAGAAATTAGGGTAAAAGTTGAAAGGGAGCACGAAAACGGAACGTTGGGAAATGTCCAGGGAAATATTTGAGGGAACGAGGGGACAGGGATAAGGGAAAGGACAAAGGGGGAGGGTATATTGGGACAAAACCTGATTTATCAACCCCTTTTCCTTTTCACCCTCTCCCCCTACCCCTTTCCAAAAGATGAAGCCGAACAGGTGATCAGGCATGAACCCTAACACCGCTCGGCTTCTTGGACATTTTTTATTGTCCCTGGACAGTTTTTATTTTCCCAAGACGGGATTTATTTGACGATGATAAATGTTACTGCTCACCGCACCGCCTTACTCCACCGTCACGCTCTTCGCCAGGTTGCGCGGCTTGTCGACGTCGTGACCGAGGGCAAGCGAAGCGTAGTACGCCAGCAGCTGCAGCGGGATGACGGACAAGGCCGGAGTCAGCAGCGGGATCGTGCGCGGGATGGCGAAGACGCGGTCGACGGATTTGGCGATTTCGTCCTCGAAGCTTTCGTTGATGATGCCGAGCACGTTGGCGCCGCGCGCTTTGACTTCCTTAATGTTGCTAAGCGTCTTCTCGCGGAGGTCTTCCTGCGTGATCAGCGCGATGACCGGCACGCCTTCTTCGATCAGCGCCAGCGTGCCGTGCTTCAGTTCGCCGGCGGCGTACGCTTCGGAGTGAATGTACGAAATCTCCTTCAGCTTCAGCGACCCTTCCAGGGCTACGGCGTAATCCACGCCGCGTCCGATAAAGAACAGGTTGTGGTGCTTCGCGATCGATTCCGCAACCGTCTTGATCGTCTCCCCTTGGGCGAGAATGCGCTCGACCTGCTCGGGAAGCGACTGCATGGCGGCCAGCACGTGGGCGATATAAGCTTCATCCTTCGTGCCGAGCACTTGAGCCATATGCAATCCGAGCAGATAAAAGGCGATCAGCTGCGAAGTGTAAGCCTTCGTCGAAGCGACGGCGATTTCAGGCCCGGCGAGCGTGATAATGACATCGTCCGCTTCGCGGGCGACCGAGCTGCCGACAACATTCGTAATGGCCAGCACGCGGGCGCCGTTGCGCTTCGCTTCCCGCAGCGCGGCCAGCGTATCGGCCGTTTCGCCGGATTGGCTGACGACGATGACCAGCGTCTTCGGCGTAATGATCGGCGAGCGGTAGCGGTATTCCGAAGCGACGTCCGTTTCGACCGGAATGCGGGCAAGCTGCTCGATGACCGTCTTGCCGACGAGTCCGGCATGCATTGCCGTGCCGCAAGCGACGATATGCACGCGGTCGATTTCGCGAAGCTGCTCCGGCGTGATGCTCAACTCGGTCAGCGCCACGGAGCGGCCGTCTTCGCTCAGCCTTCCCCGCATCGTATCCCGGTACGCCTTCGGCTGTTCGTGAATTTCCTTCAGCATGAAGTGATCGAAGCCGCCCTTCTCGGCGGTCATCAGATCCCAATCGACATGGAACACTTCCTTCGTGATGAAGTTTCCTTCGATCGTCATCAGCTCGACGCCGTCGCGCGTCAGCACGGCCATTTCGCCGTCGTTCAAAATATAAATGTCCCGCGTATGCTCGAGAATCGCCGGAATATCCGACGCGATAAATTTCTCGCCTTCCCCGATCCCGATAATGAGCGGGCTGGCGTAGCGCACAGCGACCAGGCGGTCCGGCTCGTGTTCCGTCAGCACGCCGAGCGCGAACGCGCCGCGCATTTTGCGCACGGCCTTTTGCACCGCTTTGACGATATCGCCTTCGTAGAAAGCCGCGATCAGGTGAGAAATGACCTCGGTATCCGTTTCGGATTGGAAACGGTGGCCTTTATGCATCAGTTCTTCTTTCAGCTCCAGGTAGTTCTCGATAATGCCGTTGTGCACGACGGAGAATTTCGAGGAGCTGTCCGTGTGCGGGTGGGAGTTGACGTCGGACGGCTTGCCGTGCGTCGCCCAGCGCGTATGTCCGATCCCGACCGTGCCGCGCAGCGGATCGTCGCGAAGACGTCCCTCCAGATTCGCCAGACGCCCGACCGATTTCGTAATTTCCAAGCCGCGTTCGGTGAACACGGCAATGCCCGCCGAATCGTATCCCCGGTATTCGAGCTTTTTCAATCCTTCAAGCAAAATCGGCTGAGATTGCCGATGACCAATATATCCTACAATTCCGCACATAAGCAAACAGACCTCCGTTTCGGGTACCGGCAGCAGCCGAGACGAACCGAAACCAAGCCGCAGGCCGTTGGAGGCCGCAACAAACGAGAGCCTGCCCTGTCAACGAGCAAACCTTGTCCGGTTAAAGCCCAAAGGCAACGCCTGTTCGACAGGCGCGTCCGATTCAGCAATGACGATTCGAATTCCGGATAAAACGGCTATCCTTGCCGAAGCATCGCTGAAATCCAATGTCCGCCGGAAGTGATCGTATGGACGTGACCAGCCAGCCGTCCTCTGCGGTCGATCCCGGTCCGTCGCATTTGTGCCGTCTCTTTCTCGTTTGGATCGTGCCGGAATATTGGCCGCCCGGTCGCCCTGGCGATTTGTCTTCCGGCTGTTCGGCCCCGATCCGGGCCGGGAGGTCCCCGCCGAACGCTTCGAACACCTCCACCTCGTCAACTTGCCGCCTTGCGGATTTCGCCGCGCTTCCCCTTCGTTAGGAACCCGCTTCATCCGTTCCGTTTCCGCCCGAAGCTTACGGAAAGCCGCTCGATCCGGCGACAAGTTCTGGCGCTTATCTTGCTGATTCGTGCTGCCCTCGCTTTCGTTTCCGTAATAATACCCCTATCATATTCGTTTTCCGCTCGTCTTGCAACTGCAAGCAGGCGATTTCCCGGGAAATGACAAGAACCTCCGGCTTTTCGATACCGGAGGCTCCGCACATTTCGACCTTATGCCAGTTCCTTGCGAATGACGGCGGCGATGCTTTCGACATGCCGTTCGATCTCCGCGCGGTCCGGTCCCTCCGCCATGACGCGAATGAGCGCTTCCGTCCCGGACGGCCGCACCAAGACCCGGCCGTTGTCGCCGAGTTCCCGCTCGGCGGAAGCGACCGCTTCTTCGATCGCCTTGTTGCCCGCAAAACGGCTTTTGTCGGCCACGCGAACATTGACAAGCACTTGCGGATACTTGCTCATCATTTGTTTGAGTTCGCTAAGCTTTTTGCCCGAAGCGACAACCGTATCGACAAGCTGCAGAGCGGTCAGAATGCCGTCTCCCGTCGTATTGTAATCGAGGAAAATGACATGGCCGGACTGTTCTCCGCCGAGATTGTAGCCGCCGCGCACCATTTCCTCCATCACGTAGCGGTCGCCCACGGCCGTCTTCACCGTTTTCAGCGACAGCTTCTCCGCCGCTTTGAAGAAGCCGATGTTCGCCATGACGGTCGTGACGATCGTATCGTGCTTCAGGCGGCCGTCCCGCTTCATCGCTTCGCCGCAAATGCACAGGACGAAGTCCCCGTCGACCTCTTCGCCGTTCTCGTCGATGGCGATCAGGCGGTCGGCGTCCCCGTCGAAGGCGAGCCCGATGTCCGCGCCATGCTCCTTGACCTTGGCTGCGAGCATTTCCGGATGCGTAGAGCCGACACCGTCGTTAATGTTCAGGCCGGTAGGCTCGGCGCCGTAAGCGTAGACTTCGGCCCCCAGATCCCGGAAAATGGCGGGAGCAAGCTCGTAAGCGGCTCCGTGCGCGCAGTCGAGCACGATCTTCAATCCCTTGAACGAATGGCGAACCGTTGTCTTCAAGTATTCGAGATAGCGGAACTTGGCTTGCAGATCGCTCGTCTCCGTCCCGATGCCGCCGCCGATCGGGCGCGGAAGCGTATCCTCCGGCGCATCCATCAGCTTTTCGATTTCCGCTTCCGTCTCGTCGAGCAGTTTGAAGCCGTCGCCGCCGAAAAACTTAATTCCGTTATCCTCGACCGGATTGTGCGAAGCCGAAATCATCACGCCGGCGTCGGCGCCCAGCACTCGCGTCAAATAAGCGACGGCCGGCGTGGACACGACCCCGATCCGAATGACATCCGCACCGATCGACAACAATCCGGCCGCCAGCGCGTTCTCCAGCATCGGCCCCGAAACGCGGGTGTCCCGGCCGATCACGACTTTGGGCCGCGCCGAATTGCCCGCCAATACGACGCCTCCGCACCGGCCCAGCTTATAGGCAAGCTCCGCCGTCAAATTTTGATTGGCAATGCCGCGTACTCCGTCTGTACCAAAGTATTTCCCCATAAGTCTTGATACCTTCCCCTTCGTTTGCTACTCTCCGACAACCGGCTCCGCATCCGGCGGAGGGTTCTCGGTGTTTTGGTTTGTGCCGCCTTCCGCACCGCTGTCCAAGGAGCCGCCGCCCTGTTCGGCCGCCGGCTCCCGGGGCGGCGCCGTCGCCGCCTTCGGATCCGTAATCTCCACGGTAACCGAGACGTTGCCGCCCGCCTGGTCGATAAAGCGCGGCGTGTTCACGACGAGCGGCACCGTGTGCACGCCGGGGCCCCGCCCGCTCAGGTCGGCCACCACGTCGACATCTCCGGGCTGCAGGCTGTCCAGCATCGCCGGCGCGCCCTTCAGCGTAATATCGACGACGCCCGTGGACGGATCGGTAATCTTGACGTCCAACCCGTCGGCCAGACCCTCGATCGAAACCGGTAGTCCTTGCAGCGTACGCGTCTGCGACAGCACAACCTCCACGCTGACGGTCACTTCCGTTGGCGAGATCGCCATAATATTCGGAGGCGCGGTCAGCGGGATGGTCACCTCTTTCGACTTTGTCAAATCGTCAAGCTTAAGGTCCGCTTCGATAAACTCGATTTTGTCCAGCTCGACCTGCGGTCCGTAAATCGTCACCTGCTCGGTCTTCGGCCTGAAACGGGAAATGCTGAGCCCCGACGGCAACGAGCCGACCAGCTTGAACTGCAGCGGCACCGTCTTAAACGGATTGGTGATCGGCACTTCCACCTCCAGCACGGCGGGGTCGATCTGCGCTCCCTCGATCACGTTTCCGTTTTTGTCGAATGCCTGCAGCTTGACGCTTTTGTTCTTGATATTTTTGCTTTGCCCTTCGACCGAAACGGAGGCGCCGACATGATCCACCCTGCTCATCTGGCTCTCCGGGAGCGTCACATGCACCCGGTTGGTCGGACTGAGAATGGGCGTTCCGGCCTTGTAGCCCTGCGCCGGCGTTCCCGTTACGGTCACCTTGGCTTCGAATTCCTTCGTCTGCAATTCCTCGACAAACACGGTGACGGAGGTAGGCGACAGCGATACGACATCGATTCCGCGCGGCAAATTCGCCCACAGATTCAGCGTATGTTCGCCTGCCGTTACCGTGCTCAGGTCGACTTGGACCTTGTAGTCCTCCGCGCCCAGCTTGAGCAAATCGGACTTCGTCCCCCGGACGACCATTTTGACCGTCTTCGGCTCGATTTTTTGCAGTACGAAACTCCGCTCGTCCAAACCGTAATATTGGACCTTAACGTCGCTAATCGTCTTCGTTTGCAGCTGGCTGGGCGGCGTTGCCGACATATTGTTGGCTTCCGGAAAATGAACGACCGCCCACAGAAGAATGCCGAGCGCCAGCGCGACAAGCTTCATGGCCGTCGGATGGTTTAGCCATTTATCCACGGCCGCCACCTTCTTTCCTTTTCCAGAACGCCAGCATTCGCCCTTTCTCGCCGGCTTTCGCTCTCGGACGAAGCTCGTCGAACAGCTTGGAGATAAGCGATTCTTCCTTGATGTCGCGCACCACTTGTCCGTTCATCGCAAGCGATACTTGTCCCGTCTCCTCGGACACGACAACGGAAATCGCGTCGCATACCTCGCTGATGCCGATGGCCGCGCGATGGCGCGTGCCGAGCTCTTTGCTGATGAACGGATTTTCCGACAGAGGCAAGTAGCACCCCGCCGCCATGATTTGGGAATTGCGCACAATGACGGCTCCGTCGTGCAAAGGCGTATTCGGAATAAACACGTTGATCAGCAGCTCCGAACTGATGGTCGATTCCATCTTGATGCCGGATTCGATGTATTCGTTCAGGCCCGTCGTGCGCTCGAACACGATCAGCGCCCCGATTTTGCGCCGGGCCATGTAATTAACGGCTTTAATGACTTCGTTGATGGTGTGGCTTACGTCCTCGTCGACCGCGATCGACCGGACGAACAGCTTGCCCCTGCCGAGCTGCTCGAGCGCTCTGCGCAGCTCCGGCTGGAAAATAATCAGAATCGTCACGACGCCGAACGTAAACATCTGGTTCATCAGCCACTTCAGCGTATACAAATTAAGCCAGGTGCTGAGCGCCCAAGTGATGACGAGCAAAAAGATCCCCTTCAGCAACTGGACCGCGCGCGTACCCCGGACAAGTTGGATCAATTTGTATATCAGGTAACTGACGATAAGGATATCTGCGATGTCCTTGATGGCGCCAAACCACGTCAGCGTGCGAAAATACTCCAAGACGCACCCCCCAATCCGGCGTCTCGATCGGTTTCCCGAATCTTGTCAGAATACGCTTAGTTTATATCTCTTCTCACTTCTCTACTCCTGCACGGAAATCCTTTTTGCCAACAAAAAAACCTCCCTAAGTCCCAGGGAGGGACCCGCTTAGGCCGGCCGCGGCAAGGCGTGCCGTCATGATCCGTAAGCGAGCGTATCGAACCAAGAGGTCAGTTTGTACCATGCCCAGTCCATCGCCCGGTCGATTTCCTTGACCTTGCCCGCGATATGGGCGGTGGAAGCCAGCGTCACGTTGCCGTCGATGACGGTCAGGTTGCCGTCGACTTCCCCGAGCACCTGCAGTTCTCCGTTCTCAATGATGAGATCGCCTTCCACTCTTTCGCCTTCGGGCACGATGACGGTTCTGCCCTTGACGACGACATGCTCCAGGTCGTCGCCTTTAAGCGACAACTGCTGCCCTTGGTTCCACATCGCGACGAAGCTGGACAGCATAATGAGCAGGAAGATCGCTGCCGCGGACATACCCGGATGACGGCGGACCCAGGTCGTCCAGGACTTCGGACTTCGCGTCTTGGGGAGCGACTTCATGATTTTATGCGTCAAATCTGCAGGAGCGGCTTCAACCGGCATCGCCCGAAGGAGCGCCTCGGTATGCTGCATCGACTGAAACCGAGCTGCGCATGCAGGACATTCGGACAGGTGATGCTTCAGCTTACGCCTTTGCTCTAAGGGGAGATCCCCATCCAGATATTCGTGCATGTATGCGATGGCGTCGCCGCACTTCATATGAGCCATCCCTTTCTACACCCGGAGATTGCGCTCCGTGAAGTTGCTTCTCCTTTATTTGTACGTTGGCCAAACGGGTCGGTTTCATTTTCGCCGCGTTTAACTCTACAATTTGGGCTCCAATTTTTTCCGCAAAAATTCCCGGCCCCGATGCACCCGCGTCTTGACCGTCGTCACGGGCATCTCGAGCACTTCGGAAATCTCCTGCAGCGACATATCCTGAAAGTAGCGGAGCGCCATAACGGCTTTATATTTGAGGGGAAGGGTTTCGATCGTCTCGTGGATGATGCGCTGCGTCTCCGACAGCAGCAGTTCGCTTTCCGGCGTCCGGTCGTCGCTCGGCATCATGGCGTAACCGTCCAGCCCCTCGTGGTCCGACGACTCGGCGTCGAGGGAATAGACCGGGCGCCGCTTGCGGAGCCGGTCGATGCACAAGTTCGTCGCGATGCGGTAGATCCACGTCGAGAACTTCTGGTTCTCGTCGTAACGGTCCAGATGCTTATATACGCGCAAAAAGGTTTCCTGGACGATATCCTCCGCTTCCTGACGGTTGCTCATCATCCGGTTTGCGAGATGAAACAGCTTGTCTTTATACAATTCTACAATTTCCGCGAACGCCCTTTGGTCGCCCTTGCGGGCCAGCCGGGCCAGTCGCGTCTCCATTGGCCTCACCGTCAGTCCTCCGATTCGTTCCGATCTGGGCGGGCATCGCGGCGACAAGTCGCCGAATTCTAGCAAAATCGTAATTCAATTCATAGAAAAAATCAACTTTTGTCCTTTATGCGGCAAAGCAGGTCCGGTCGCCCAAACCTGCTTTGCATTTCCTTCCTATCCGTTATCCGGGTACGAAGCCGATCGACCCGCGTATCAGCCCGTGTTCCGCATGCCGGCAGCGATGCCGTTAATCGTGAGCAGCACTTCGCGCAGCAGCTCCGCGTTGTCCTCGCCTCTTGCCCGCAGCTCGCGAAGCTCCGTCAGAAGCTGGACCTGAAGGTAGCTGAGGGGGTCCACATAAGGGTTGCGCAACCGAATCGATTCTTGAATGACCGGCACATTGTCGAGAATGTCCTCTTGGCCGGTGATCGCCAGAATCATTTTCTTCGTGCGGTCGAATTCGTCTTCGATCAGCGTGAAGATGCGGGAGCGGATCGTCTCGTCCTTGATCATGCCCGCGTATTTCCGGGCGATCAGCAAGTCCGCCTTGGCCAGGGCCATCTGCAGGTTGTCGATCAGCGAACCGAAGAAGGAATATTCGCGGTACATCTTGCGAAGCGTCTCGAGCTTGCTTTCGTCGCCGGCGATGTAGTTTTCAAACGCGGTTCCGGCAGCATACCATGCCGGCAGCAGGTAGCGGCTTTGCGTCCAGGCGAACACCCACGGAATCGCCCGCAAATCCTCGAACCGCTCGCTGTTTTTGCGCTTGGCCGGGCGGGAGCCGATGTTCAGTTCCCCGATTTCCGGCAGCGGCGTCGATTCCTTGAAGAACGTCATAAAATCCGGATCGCGGAAAATCAAGTCCTGATATTTGGTCTGCGCCGTTTGCGAAATGCCGATCAAAATTTGCTCCCATTCCTTCTCCGCCGCCTGCTCGCCGGACGGATGCCGCGACAGGTATGCCGCTTTGATAAGGGCGCTCGTCGCCTGCTCCAGGCTGCGGTACGCGATGCCCTGCATCGAGTAACGGGAGCTGAGCACTTCGCCCTGCTCGGTGATCTTGATGCCTCCGCCGATCGTATGCGGGGGCTGGGCGAGAATGGAACGGTTGAGCGGCATGCCGCCGCGTCCGAGCGCGCCGCCGCGTCCATGGAAGAATTTCAGCTTGACGCCGTAGTCTTTGGCGATCCGGGTCAGCTCGTTGAGCGCCACGCGCAGTTCCCAGTTGGCGGTCACCATGCCGCCGTCCTTGTTGCTGTCGGAGTAGCCGAGCATGATTTCATGCAGGTTGCCCATCGCTTCGACCGTTTTGCGGTATACCGGCAGCTCGAACAGCTTCTTCATAATGGCCGGCGCGGCATGAAGATCGTCGATCGTTTCGAACAGCGGCACCGACTGCAGCGTACAGACGACGGAACCGTCCGGCTCCCGGCGGAAGAGACCCGCTTCCTTGGCGAACACCATGACCTCGAGCATGTCGCTTGCGCCCTGGGTCATGCTGATCAGGTAGCTGGTAATACAGTTTGTCCCGAATTCGTCCTGCGCCCGGTAAATCGTCCGGAACACCTCGAGACATTCCTTCGTTCCTTCCGACAGGCTTTCGCTGGCGTGCAAAAGCGGACGGGAATCGGACAGCAGGCGGTGAAGCAGCTCGATCTTGTCCTCTTCGGAAAGCTCCGCGTAATTCGGCGTCACGCCCGCTTTGGCAAGCACTTCCGCCATCGCGTTTTCGTGTTCTTTGCTGTGCTGGCGGATGTCCAGCGTCGCCAGGTGGAACCCGAACAGCTCGGCCTGGCGGATCAATTTTTTCAAATGCGTGTCGGCCACAAAGTCGGCAAAATGGTGCCGCAGGCTCCGGTCGATCATCTGCAGGTCGCCGATAAACTCCGATACCGAATGGTAACGTTGAGGCGTGCCCTTCAGCTTTTCGTCGCGCATGTTCTGCAGCTTTTGCAGCATGTAGGTCAGCTTAACGCGGTAAGGCTCCTTGTCGTTGGTCCAGGGTTCAATCGTGCGGAGCTCGACCTGGACGCGGTCCTGCTCGATCGATTGCAGCAGTTCGTCGGTAACCCGAACGATCGACGTGCTGAAGCTCATCTTCCGCATGAGCGACCGCAGCAGCGTCTCGTATTTATGAATGGCGAGCCCTCTTTGAATGTTCAACGTGCGCCAGGTGACGCTTGCGGTGACGGACGGGTTGCCGTCGCGGTCGCCGCCGATCCAGGAGCCGAAGCGCAAAAACGTCGGCACGTGCCAGTTCCGCTCCGGATAATATTTGCTCAAACATCGCTCCAGTTCCTCGTAAACGTCGGGCAGCGCGTCGAACAGCGTTTCGTTGAAATAGTACATGCCGTTGCGCACTTCGTCGATAACCGTCGGCTTGCGGTCGCGAAGCTCGTCCGTCTGCCACAGCGTGAGCACTTCGTTAAGCAGCTTCTCCCGAAGCTTCTCCCGCTCGCGGTAGGTCAGCGTCGGGTTGTCGAGCTCCATCATTTCGTCGGCGATCCGCTTGTGAATGTCCAGAACGGCGCGCCGCATCGCTTCCGTCGGGTGCGCGGTCATCACCAGTTCCAGCGAAATGCCGGACAGCAGCTCCTGCACTTCCTCGATCGGCAGGTTGCGCTGTTTCAGCTCCTGGACGGCGCTCTCGATCGAACCCGGCTGCACCTTTTCGCCCGCCGAGCGCTCGTAGTCGCGCTTGCGGCGAATGCGGTGGTTTTGTTCGGCAATGTTGACGAGCTGAAAATAAATGGCGAAAGCCCGAATGACTTGATGACGGACTTCCGGGTTCAAGCTGCTGATCGTGTTGATGAATTCTTCGTATAATTCCGGAACGAAATCGGCGCGCAGCGCCTTGCTCATCTCGCGGATTTTCTCGACATGGTCGAGCAGTTCCCGTCCGCCCTGATGCACCAGCACTTCGCCAAGAATATTCCCCAGAAAACGAACATCGCGTCGCAGCAGGTGATTGGAAGAAGAACGGTTGGATGGGGCCAAGTCTGACATACGTTTCACCTCAAACCTTACAATTCGGCTAAAACACTCTAACTGTTATCATACTACAAAGCCCCCCGAAAATCTCCTTTTTTCTTTCCCTTTCCCCATCGCAAGCGGCGCCCCTCCTTGCGCAGCCGCCGTCCCGGCGGGGCTTGGAGGGGCGCCGTAGGCCCGTTTAGTCCCGATTCGATTCCATTAATTGCATCAGGTTATAAATCATTTGCGCGCTTTCCGCGCGGCTGCCTTCGCCCATCGGACGGAACTCGCCTCCGGCGTTTCCGTTGACAAGTCCCAGCCGCCCGGCCGATAGAACCGCCTCCCGGGACCATTCGGGAACGGAGGCGATATCGCGGAAGGCCTTCGCCTCGCCGCCGGACGCCGCCTGCTGGCCCGTAGCATATTCGTACGCCCGGACGATCATGACCGCCATCTCCTGGCGGGTGATGCGCTTTGCCGGCTCGAACGTTCCGTCCGGACCGCCTTGCACGATGCCTGCCTGCGCCAGACGCGCGACTTCGCCCGCGAACCATTGGTCGGGGGCAACGTCCTTGAAGGAAGCGCCCGCTTCGCCGGTTAAGCCCAGCGTTCTCGCGAGCATGGCCGCGAATTCCGCCCGGGTGACCGGCCGCTCGGGAGCGAACCGGCCGTCCGCCTCGCCTTTGACCGCGTGCTTGGCCGCAAGCCGCTTGACCGCCTGAGCCGCCCAATGGCCGTCCTTCAGATCGGAGAACGTCTTATCGTATTCCAGCGCCGCATACACGCTGAAATGATTCAGCCTGGCCGTAATCGTCCCGTCTTTTACCGTCCCTCCGACATACTCGGCATTGCTGCCGTCCAGATAATAAATGCCGACCAAATGGAGGTCTGCGCCTTCCGGCACAGGCAGCGAGATGACGACCGGCCGCCCGAACGCGTCCGCTTCCGTGACGTTGCCGCGCTTGTCCGTAAGCGTCAGCGAGAATTCGAACGCTTCGCCTGCCGGACGCAGCTCGGCCCCGCTTAGCGTCTCCGCCCGGTTCAGCAGCTGCTGCAGCCGCTCTTCGGTCACCGCATTCGCCTTGAACCGGATCACGCTGTCCGCCAGCTCCTCATCGGTCAGCTTGCCCGCGAACGGCGCCAACGCTTCGTACGGCAGGACGACGGTCATATTTTTCGCCTGAATGACCAGCGATTTGCCGGCCGGGAGCTGCCCCGCGCTACCCGGCAGCACCAGCTCCGTCAACGCTTCGGGCAGCGTAAGCCGGATCTCGTCCGAAGTCCGCAGCCCGTCCAGCTGCTCCTTCGTGACGGTCAGCCGTCCCGGCGACTGCTTGCCGCCGTCATCGCTTGCGCCGGCCGGGGGAGGAACAGCGATCGGATCGGCGATCACGCGGATGTTGGCGGTCGCCGTCTTTCCTTCGTATACGGCGGAGATGACGCTCGTGCCTGCGTTCAGCGCGCGAAGGATGCCGGAGCCGTCGATTGCGGCGACAGACGGTTCGCTGCTGTCATAGACGACGCCCTCCGTGAGCGTGAAGCGTCTGCCGTCCCCGTACACCAGCTCCGCCACGGTCGGCGCCGTTTCGCCGACCCGCAGCGATTCGGGGCCCGTCAGCCGCAGCCGGCTCTCCCCGGCTCCCGGCGATTCCGGCGCAACGCGCAGCAGATACGCAGCCGTCAGTCCTTGATAGGTCGCCGAAATTTCGGTCGTGCCCTCCGCCAGCGCTTCGACCCGCCCGCTTGCGTCCACCGTGGCAACCTCCGGACGGCTGCTGTAGTAAACCGCACCTTCGGTCACGGTCTCGCGCAGTCCGGACGCGTATACCGCCACCAGCACCGACCGGTCGGACTCGCCCGGCGCAAGCTCCGGCTTGCCGGACAGCTCGAGGGACGCCAATTCGTCCGGAACGTGGATGACGCTTTCCCCGTAATAACGCGCCGACTGTGCGCTGGAAGCTCGAACGACGGCGTCTCCGGGACGAAGCGCGACAACCGTTCCGTCCTCCGATACGGAGACGACGCCCGGCGCCGATTCGCTCGCCACCGACCAGACCACTTCTCCCGGCGGCGTCACGAGCGCGTTCAATTGGAGCCGTTCGCCCATCCGCAGCTCCGCCTCCGCCGGATCGACCGTTATCGCCGGTTTTTCCAGCTCGAACGTATCCACAACCCGCCCGTCGATCGTCTTCGTCTCTACCGTCAGCTTGCTGCCGCTGACGACGACGGAGGAGAACATTTGGACATCCTCGTCGTTATAAATGTACTGCCACGGCCTTGGCGTCAAATCGTAAAACTTCGGCCCGGTCGCCCCCGGAATGATATAGGTTGTCCCGTCCCCGTCCGCGGCGGGCGCGTTGCCTTTCATCGGATAGGTGCGCAGGTAAATGTGATCATGCCCGTTCATGACGAGATCCACGCCGAATTCGTCGAACACGGGGGTCCACTCGTTCCGCACGACTTCGGTGTCGTAGATGCTCCCGTACGGACCGCGATGGAAAAAGACGATTTTCCACTTCTTGTCCGTTCCGGCCAAATCGCTGCGCAGCCACTCCTTCTGCTCGGCATAATCGTATTCGCTGTTCAGCACGGCAAAATGGATATCCTTATAATCAAAAGAATAGTTCGTGCCTTTTTGACGGTCCGTACCGTTTTGCGGATGGTTGAAGTGGGCCAGGAAATCCCCGTTCCCCTTCGTGCCCGTCACCTCATGGTTGCCGACAACCGTTACGACGGTCGTGCGCATCAGTTGCTCCTGAGCCTGCGAGAACCACCAGGTCCATTCCTGCTCCTTGAACCCGTTGTCGACCATGTCGCCGAGATGGACGATAAATTCCGCATCCGGGTTTTCGTCCATCGCTTTTTTCAGCGTGTTTCCCCAGATCGTAAACCCGGGCAGATCCGCCGCCTGGGAATCCCCGAACACAAGGAACTTCGTGCTCTCTCCCGTTAACGGCGCCGTCTCGAAAACGCCTTGCGCGCTGTAATGGCCTTCGCCGTCGCCGACCCGGTAAACGTAGGCCGTTCCGGGCTCGAGACTCTCCACTGCCGCTTTATGAACGCGAATCGTTCCCAGATCGAGTGTATTAAATAGGTAACTGTTGCCTGTCACGCGCAAAACGTTGGATGACTCGAAACCGGCGAATTCCGAAGCTTTAGCCAGTTCCACGACCGACGGTTCCGTATTCGGATGCGTATGCCACGTGAATCCGCGGGAAGTCGCGGGGTCCTGTCCCATCGTCACGCTGATGTTGCTCGGCGTCTCCGATCCGGCCAGCTTCAGCGTCGTAAAGGAGACGATCTCGCTGTGCCGCTCGCCTTTTACCGCCTGAAGTTTATAGGTCTTCACCGCCGCCGTAAGCGCATCGGTGCGAAGGATGCCGTCCGCGTCCGTCACCAGCGTTCCGTCGCCGACCTGGACGCCGTCCGCGATCAGCTTCGCGCCTTCGACCGGACGGCCTTCGGCATCCGTAACCGTGAAGGTCGTGGTAAAGCCCTGTCCGATCTTTTCATCCCAGCTCAGCTTCAGCTCATGCAAGATTGCGGACTGAAGCGGCGCGCCCAGGTAAGGTTTCGGCTCGTCCGCGCCGGCCAGCAGCAGCGACGAGGATACAAAGCCGATCGTATGGGTGCCCGACGCGGTTCCGTTGACCCTGTAGGCAATCCGGGCCAGGACGTCGCTGTCCGCAAGCGCCGACGACTCCAGGCCGTTAAACGCCACGCGCACAACCCCAGTCGCCGGATCGACCGATGGCTCCATCTGGCCGTCGGCAAGCTTGTCCCCCTTGATGACCGACAACTCCGATACGACGCTCGGATCGAATTGGAGTTCGAGATGGCCGCCGCTTAGCGTAGACGCCTTATCGGCCGTGATGTCGACGGTGTACAGATGACCGGCGTAGACCTCTTTGGGCGTATCGTACTTCAGCTTGGCCATGCCCGTATCGACGCTGAAATTCCACTCCTTGATCGTCTGGTTGCCGGACAAATCCCGTACGGCCAGCTTCGCGCGGTGATAGCCGTCTTCAAGCGGAACGGCCGGCTTGTACGTTACGCGTCCTTCCGGCGGGTACAGGCTGTGGCTCACCAGAACTCCGTCGATATAAAGCCGGATCGTATGCGGATCGATCAAGGTCGTGCCGGGATGCGAAACCGGGTCGTACCCGTCGTCTTCGGCATACGCATAAATGTCCGGATTGCCCGTCTTGACCGTTTCGTTATCCGCAGGGTGGACGTCCTTGATGATCGGGGGCGTGCGGTCCTCTTCGAGCGGCCCGTAAATCGCCCGGATTTGATCGACGTAAATCGTTCCCGACGTTTTGTTCGCGTTGTTTGTTTCCATATACCGGACCGGCAAATCGATCGTCAGCGGCGCAGCTTTCCCTTTCGGCACGGCGGCCTCCACGTATTTCCAACCCGTCCAATCGACGCCCGTCGTCTGATCGGTAAAATCGACAGGGAACGCCGAGCCGCCGCCGTCCCGCATTTGCGCGCGCAGCCAATGCTTCTTCCCGTCGCCGTATACCCACATGCCGATTTTCTCCGGATAGCCCGGCACCTGAATCCGGACGTCCGCGGATTTCGTCGCGATGTAAGCGCCCGAGGTTCCCGTCTTGCCGACGAAATCGTAGGTCAGCTTGATCGACGCATTGCCGGAACGCACAAAATCCGGGTCCGTCTCAAGCGCGATCGCCGCCGAATTGTAGGCCGCACCCGATGCCGTATAGCGGTCGATCCCGTTTTCGAAGTCCTCGAGCACAACCGGAGGCAGGCCCACATTCACATCCATCGAGGTTTCGACATCCTTGTACCTGACATGGATTTTGCCGCTTTTGCCGCTTTCGGTCGTGGCCGTAAACACGCCGTTGCCGTCGATCGTACCGATATCGCCTTCGACCCGCCATTCGAACGCGTCGTTGCTTGCCTGAATCACTTGCCCGTCGCGCAGCGCGGTCACGGACAGGACGGCAGACGCGCCGGAATGGAACGTCTTGATGGCATCCGGGAATTGGAGTCCGGTCAGCCGATCGACGACCTCGATTTCCGCCGTCCCCCGCAAAGCTTCGGACACCGCCGCCACCTGTCCGCTTGCAGCCGCTTGCCCGGCGGTAAACATGCCGTCCGCGTCAATCGTTCCCAGCTCCGGTTCGACGCTCCAAACCGGCTGACCGCTCCAGGCGGCCGGATGCCCGGCGGCATCGACCGCGGCCGCCTCGAACTTGAACGAAGAACCGGCCAAAATCCGCTCCTCGTTCGGCATCACAACCAGCCTGGATGCCGCTTGTTCCGGCGCCGTATTCACGAGCAGCAGGGCGTTGCCGGTCGAACGCTCGCCGCCGTCCGAGCCTTGGTTCAGCATCTTGACGCCCGCCGTTCCGGGCATTCTTGCCACGAAGGTAGACGACCCGCCCCCGTCGAGATTCATCGCGTTCACGACGCCGATATCCTTCAGAATGCGGGCCAATTCCTCCGTCGTCACGCCTTCGCTGAAGCCCGGCGCCCGCCCGTCGATTTCAAACAGCACGATCGAACCGTCCGCCTTCGTGCCGATCGCGGTGCGCGGATGCACGCCTTCCGGGCCTACATTCGTCTGGACGACGCCGTCCTTGATCAGCGGCCCCTTGCCCCCGATGGCGACCTTCACGTCATGCCACTCGCCGCTCAGCGCGAAGCTGGCCGTAATTTCGTCCCCGACCTTCAGGCCGCTCAGCAACGCCGTTTTCGTACCGGAGGCGGACAATACGACGGTTCCTTCCGCCAGCGGAGCGTCTCCCTGATTGGCCCGAATTTCGGTTACCTGAAGCCGCATCGTCTGTCCGCTTTTCACTTCGCCTTCCAACACCTTCAAAACCGCTTCCGTACCCAGAGCCGTCGTCTTCGTCGACGTGCTGTAATCGGGCGTATAGAGGACGAGATGATTCGTGTCCCGGTAGCGGTTAATGCTGGTGAGATTCGTCGTCTCCCCTCCGATCGTGACCGTCATCGTCAGCTTCGGCGTTCCGTAAATCGACGTGCCGTCGCTTTTCAAGCCGAAGGCAAACGAACTGCTGTTGCTGTTCAAAATCCGCCCTTCATCCATAAACAACCCGTCGGGCACCCCCGTCGCGTATCCCGTCAGATCGTAGAAGTCGCCGTTGATGCCGGCGATGACCCGGTTGCCCGGCGCGTCGGCATAAGCCGCCATCTGCGTCACGCCCTGCATCCCGTAGACTTTCCCCGACTTCGTTCCCGCTCTCAGCTCAAGATTCGGATTTTTCGGGTCAAACTCCACGAAATGCATTTTTTCCAGGCCGCGCTCGATCTCCATATTGTACCAGGTATAAACCGCGCCCGGAGCGAGCTCGGTTTTGCGCGCATCCACCACTTTTCCGAACCCGGTGGCCGGCGCTTCCGTCATAGCCGCATAAAGAGTCGCATACGGTTGAACGACAAACAGAAACGCAAGAAAAAAAGGTAATAAAACCTGCCTCCGCCGCAACTGCCTCTTCATCGCACTGCATCCCCCTATTCCGTTAATCTGCTGGCTTGCCGTACAGGATTCCGTTCCGTACAAGCATACAGCCATCATCATAACGGAGAAATGTAAAGACAAATTCTGGTTTCGGTAAAGCCGTGTTAAACGTGTGCGGTAAGCAAGCGTTCGGCAGTTTCCAAAGGAGTCAATCGGTTCAAAGGAATTTCAACATCTGGAAATAATTGACGATCTTGCATTACAATAAAGGAAACGGAAAACGGCAAAAGCCATGGGTGGAGCAAAATTTCAAAATATAGCTCTTTAAGAAAAATAATTCTTCGACATCTTCTTTTTTCCTCCCTTTCCGCCCCGTTTTTAATCGTTTTTTTTCCAAGCGTCCTGCGGAGCGCGATCAAGTCGGCCGTGTTTGGCGTTTATAAAAAAAGGAATGGAGGCGAATGAACTGGAGACGTTCGGCAGAGGTTGTTTGTACATCATCATCGGCATTATCGTATTGATGGTTCTGGCGTTCATAATCGGAGGGACGATTACGATTCCGTGGTTTATTGTCATTCCTCTCGTGATCCTGGCTTTCTGGATCGCTTCGAAGAAAAACAAGTCCTGACGACCGGCATCGGGAATAAGCGCGCAAGGTTGTTCCAAGCGTCAAATGGACAAACAAAAAAATGATGGGAGAAGTTAAGGATGAAATCCGGACGGTTTCTTTCCGTACTGATGGCTGTCAGCTTGATTTCCGCTGCCGCCCTGCTTCCTGATCCAGCGCCTGCGAAGGCGGCAACCCCTGCTTACGCGCAGTTGAACTTAATCGGCGGAGGAACGTTGTCCGTCGGCAATGCTTGGGTCAAAAACGGCGTCTCCTACCTGGATTCCTCCGTCCTTGCGAATTTCGGTTTTGAGATGCACTGGAACGATACGAAAACCCGCGCCGAATTCAAAGCTTTCGAAAAAAGCTTCGCCGTTCGGGCCGGAAGCCGCATCGGCATCCTGGACGGCCAAAAAACAGACCTGGGCGGCGTTCCTTTTGTGTATCGGGACACGCTTTTCCTCCCGGCCTCTTTCATGGTCAAGACGCTCGAAGGCAAGTCCCTCCGTTGGGATCCCAAGACGAAAACGATCATAGCCGACGGCTTGCATACCTATCGCGGACATACGGAAGTATTCAACGGCGCCGTTTACTCGCTTTCCTATGAAACAGGGGATTTGCGGGTTTCGACCGGAAACGGCCCAAAACGCAAAATCGCCAATCTGGGCACCAAGCTGGACATCGTCGATTTCAAATTCGAACAGACTCCGAAAGGCCTGATTTTGCTGCGGATTCGAAATGTTTACGGGGAGCCCCACATCAATTACGAGCATTTTCTTTTTCTGTTGAAAGACGGAGGCGTCATTCGGCAAACCTCTACCTATTTTTGCGCTTCGTTTAACGAGCCTGCCCTTTGGTCGGACGGCAAAATCCTGATGAGTGACGGCATAACGCTGCGTATGATTGAGGACGGGACCGGACAAGTCGCGGAAACGGTGAATCTTGCGGAACTCATGGGCGAGGACGACTCGTCTGCGTCTTACTATAATGTTGAAGGATTTTTCCCGGATTTCGCGCTGATTCGGCCGTTGGACACCGGGATCCTGACGCTTGTCAATCGAGGCACGGGCGAACAAGTTCCGCTTTATCGGGTGTTTTTCGATGAAGAGCTTCAGCAGAGGGTGGAGCAGTACGACCCCATGATTCTAGGAGATTTTCTACGGTTCACCGGGCGAGACGGCGACCGGCTTACGTTTACGTATTACAACGGGAAAGAAGATCTCATCTTTACGTACGACCTGTCCGCTTCCGCGTCATAACGATCCAAGATTCAAGGGCTTGTCCTTGGCCATCTGCGATGGCTTTCGGGACAGCCCTTATTCGTCTGTTTTCCAAAACAAAAATGAGTGGGACCTCTGATGCTTGGGGATGAGTGAGCAGGGGAGAAGGAACGTCATCCTGGAACTTTTCTTGCGCGCCCTTGCAAATCGCAAAGGTTTGAATAAGCTGTTTTACAAAATGCTCTGGGAGGAGGGATGCAGCATGTCGTTTCCGTTGTTTCCCCCATTCCCTCCCTTTTTTCCTCCAATCCCGATTCCGCCTCCGCCTATACCTCCGACACCTCCCACTCCGCCAGCTCCACCGCCCCCTCCGGCGCCTCCTGCTCCGCCCGGCCGCGGATCGCGCGGGCATCTGTTGATCCCTTTCCATTAAAGCCTGATTAATGTCGCAACATTTGAAAACAAACATCCCTGCTGTCTCATTCGACGAAGAAACCACGAAAAACCACAATATAGTTTTCATTGGATTGTACAGTAAAAGCAGACGTTATGCTGATCGCATTACTATTTACAATATTTGACCTGATCGGTGTTCCGTTAATATCCTGAGTATGGATAAATACCCGACCGGCATTGAGACGTTAAATTCAAAAAACTCGAAAATTACACCCGAAATTACACCTGATCTCCATTACAGTCTTCTCGTGTTGAAAATCAAAAAAACAAAAAAGCCTTGTGTATCAAGGCTTTTCGGACATCTAAATATGGAGCGGGTGATGGGAATCGAACCCACGCTACCAGCTTGGAAGGCTGGAGTTCTACCATTGAACTACACCCGCGCGTATTCGTTAAGTGGTCGGGACGACACGATTTGAACATGCGACCCCCTGGTCCCAAACCAGGTGCTCTACCAAGCTGAGCTACGTCCCGTCAAACGGTTTTGTTGCGTGGCGCGCCCTGAGAGATTCGAACTCCCGACCTTTAGATTCGTAGTCTAACGCTCTATCCAACTGAGCTAAGGGCGCATAAATATGGAGCGGACGAAGGGATTCGAACCCTCGACCCTCGCCTTGGCAAGGCGATGCTCTACCTCTGAGCCACGTCCGCATACCGCAATGGTGCGCGTGGAGGGACTTGAACCCCCACGGTTGCCCGCCAGATCCTAAGTCTGGTGCGTCTGCCAATTCCGCCACACGCGCATGGGCAATCGCTGATAACCGCTTAACCAATCGAGTGTGACTCGAAAAAAATTGGCTGGGGATCTAGGATTCGAACCTAGGAATGACGGAGTCAAAGTCCGTTGCCTTACCGCTTGGCTAATCCCCAACGCGATTATGGTGGAGGCTGAGGGGATCGAACCCCCGACCCTCTGCTTGTAAGGCAGATGCTCTCCCAGCTGAGCTAAGCCTCCGGGATAAGTGGTGACCCGTAGGGGATTCGAACCCCTGTTACCTCCGTGAAAGGGAGGTGTCTTAACCCCTTGACCAACGGGCCATAACTGGAGCTCTCAACCGGGATCGAACCGGTGACCTCATCCTTACCATGGATGCACTCTACCTACTGAGCTATGAGAGCTTGAAGTTCGACCTGGCAGCGTCCTACTCTCCCGGGACCCTTCGGTCCAAGTACCATCGGCGCTGGAGGGCTTAACGGTCGTGTTCGGGATGGGTACGCGTGGTTCCCCTCCGCCATTGCCACCAGATCATT